>CENS01077945.1_pt1 | contig 45440 bp, 66 predicted proteins | sample 530201 | NCBI WGS metagenome assembly CENS01 (sample SAMEA2619747, study PRJEB7988) | marine metagenome | biome: marine biome (ENVO:00000447); feature: surface water layer (ENVO:00002042); material: "saline water (ENVO:00002010), including plankton (ENVO:xxxxxxxx)" | depth 5 m | reverse complement strand
CCCCCCTTTTTATTATGAGGAGATAGTTTGATGGATTTTATTTTTAGACAGCCCCAGCGAGAGATTGATCGAGTTTTCATTCATTGCTCTGCTTCGAGTCTTTCATCTCACGACGATGTTGAGGTAGTTCGTTCTTGGCATAAGCAGAATGGATGGGATGATATTGGTTATCATTTCTATATTACCTTTGACGGTCGTGTTCATGTTGGACGAGATATTGAGAAAACTCCGGCAGCACAAAAGGGACACAATGTAGGAACCATTGCTATTTGTCTTTCTGGTTTTAAAGATGATGATTTTACTGAAGAGCAGTTTGACTCTCTGATTGATCTTTGTCAGCAAATTCATAGAAAGATTCCTGATGTGACATTCCACGGTCATTGCGAAGTTTCGGACAAGGATTGTCCTGTCTTTAATTACAGAGAAATTCTTGGACTAAATGATTTTGGTCAGTATTGGAATTGGGACAAGGTAGTGCCGGATGATGTAGTTCTTTTTCCGTTTACTACTAACAACGATAAACGAATCCAAGCTCGTCAAGAGTTCATTGACCTGTTTGAAGAAATGCTTCGTCTTCAAGATCAAGTGACTTATCTTCTCGATCAGGCGCGAGATTTGGGGGACATGATTGACGAACTGTAGGGATATATAATGGCATTTTACACGAACGTAAAGACTCTGGGAAATTCTATTTTGCTTCGCGGAGTTGATGATATTGGTGAACGCTTTACCAAGAAGGTGAAGTATAGTCCGACGCTTTTTGTTAAATCGGACAAGCCAACTAAGTACACGACAATTGGTGGTAATTGTGTTTCGCCAATCAATTTCGACACCATGAATGAAGCACGCGATTTCATCGAGAGGTATAAGGATGTAGACAACTTTTCCTACTATGGTTATGATCGTTTTGATACTACCTTCGTAGGAGAAATGTATCCAGAAGATATTGAATATGACTATGACAAGATCATGGTAGCCAATATTGATATTGAGGTTGCCTCGGATGATGGGTTTCCTCATGCCGAGTATGCTTCCTCGCCGGTCATCTCTATTGCGGTCAAGTTCAATGATGCGTTCTATGTGTTTGGTTTTGGTGAACCAGAAGGTTGTCCGATCAAGGAAACTCTCGCAGCAAGAGACATTATCTATGTTTCGTGTGATGATGAGCGTGATCTTCTGGAAAGTTTCCTTCACACTTGGAATGAGTTTTCTCCTGACATCATTACCGGATGGAACGTAAACGGTTTTGATGTTCCTTATCTTTACAATCGACTGACTCGATTGTGGGATGAGAAGAAGGCACGAATGCTTTCTCCTTGGAGGTTCTCTACTGAACGAACTTTCCGTGGTTCGTATGGAAAGGATCAGACGAATATCTTTTTGACGGGTATCTGTGTTCTTGATTACTTGGAACTCTATAAGAAGTTTACTTATGTCAATCGAGAGAGTTATCGTCTTGATTACATTGCCAACGTTGAGCTTGGTGAAAGCAAGCTATCTTACTCTGAGTTTGGTAGTCTTCACACTCTGTACAAGAGAGATTATCATAAGTTCATCGAATATAATGTGAAGGATGTGGAGCTTGTTGATCGTCTTGAAGATAAGATGAGATTGATTGAACTGGCAATTGCTCTTTCTTATTCGGCAAAGGTGAACTTTGATGATGTCTTCTCGCAGGTTAGAATGTGGGAAAACATTTGTTATCATCACCTTCGCAAGACCAATCGAGTGTTTCCTCCTCGCGAGGCAGCATCAAAGACTTCACAGTTTGAAGGTGCCTATGTCAAAGATCCTCATGTTGGATTCCACAAGTGGGTTGTCTCATTCGATCTGAACTCTCTTTATCCTCATCTTATGATGCAGTATAATCTGAGTCCAGAGAAGTTGGTTCCAGAGGAAAGGGTAAATAAGGATCTTGTTGATTCTGTGAAGCGCGGTCCTTGGGATACTATTTCTAATTATGATAAACTTATTGAAAAGGATTTTGATACATCTCTATTGAAGCGCGATAATCTTACGGTTGCTCCGAACGTTGAATTCTTCAGCCGTGATTCTCAGGGATTCTTTCCTGAGATTCTTGATGATCTTTATACACAAAGAAAGATTTCAAAGAAGAAGATGATCGAATGTCAGAAGATGGTCCAGTCAGCAACAGGAGATGAAAAGAAGAAATATCAGAACTTGATTTCAAAGCATAATAATGATCAGCTTGCTCGCAAGGTTCAGTTGAACTCAGCCTACGGTGCGTTGGGGAATCCGTATTTCAGATTCTACGATCTTCGTATTGCGCGAGCTATTACTATGGCTGGTCAGCTTTCCATTCGTTGGATTGAGAGTAAAATGAATAAATATTTGAATACTCTCTTGGAGACAACGGATGAAGATTTTGTGGTTGCTTCTGACACTGATAGCATATATCTTACTCTTGATTCAGTTGTTCGTATGGCGTTTGGTGGACGAGTGGAAGAGGTTGACCCGAAACGGATTGTCGAGTTTCTTGACAAGGTTTGTTCGGAAAAACTAGAACCTTACATCGACGAGTGCTATGATGAACTTGCTGATTATATGAATGCGTATGATCAGAAGATGGTCATGAAGAGAGAAGCGATTGCTTCCACTGGTCTTTGGACGGCAAAGAAGCGATATGTTCTGAACGTTTTTGATAATGAGGGTGTTCTCTACAAAGAACCGAAGTTGAAGGTGATGGGTCTTGAAGCAGTCAAGTCTTCTACTCCAGAGATTTGTCGCGAAAAGATTAAGGATGTTTTGGGCATTCTTATGAACGGGACAGAAGAACAAATCCAGAAGTTCATCGCTGAATTTAAGGATGAGTTTTTCGAGTTGCCTCCCGAAGATGTTGCTTTCCCTCGCGGAGTCAATGGCATCACCAAGTATAGTGAAAATGGTTCCTATATAAAAGGAACACCCATTCATGTGAAAGGATCAATTATTTACAATCGGTTAATTGAAAAACACAATTTGAATTTGACATATCAAAGTATTGGCGATGGTGATAAGATTAAGTTCTTGTATCTCAATATGCCAAATCCAGCAGGCGAGTCTGTGATTTCAATCCAGAATAACCTCCCCGAAGAGTTCGGTATGGATAAGTACGTTGATTATGATAAGCAGTTTGTCAAGGCATTTCTTGACCCTGTAAAAGTGTTGCTTGACTGTATGGGATGGAAGTCTGAAAAGTCTAGCTCACTGGAAAGGTTTTTTGTATGATGATGGAAAACGAAAACGAAACCGCTGAAGAGATTGCTCTGGAGCAAGCAAATACAGCAGAAGTTCTTGGAGCATTGTTCGGTGGTGAGGGTGATGGACTGGAAAAGGCTGGAGTCCATATGATTATGGATGACATTAAGAACGAGTCTGTTCGTCCAGCAATTGAGTGGATTCTCAGGAGCAATCTTTCCGCAAGCCAGCCCGAATATCTTACGCTCATCCTCAACTCTGGTGGTGGGTCTGTTACGGATGCGTTCGCGTTGATTGATACGATGAAGGGATCTGGTATTCCGATTCACACGATCGGGCTCGGTGAAGTTTCGAGTGCTGCCTTGATGATTTTTATGGCAGGCGAAAAGGGTCAAAGAGTCCTGACGCCAAACACTTCGATTCTTTCGCATCAGTATTCTTGGGGAAAGTGGGGTAAGGAACATGAGCTTCTTACCGCAAAGAGAGCTTTTGATCTTACGTCGAAGATGATTCTTGCTCACTATAAAAAGTGTACGGGGATGACTGAAAAGAAGATTCGTGAGACTCTTCTTCCTTCGCATGATGTTTGGTTGAGCGCAAATGAAGCGAAGCAGTATGGAATTTGTGATGCGGTGAAGGAGTTGTATTGATGTATGTGATGTATACAAAGGATAACTGTAAGTGGTGTGTTCTGGCAAAGAAGGAATTCAAAAAGAGGAAATTGTCTTTCGAGGAGCGTAATATTCCAGTCGATGCTTCTAAGGAAGAATTTCAACAGTTGGCTGAACAACACAATACACGACTGACGGTTCCTAAAATTTTTCAGGGTTCTAATTTGATTGGCGGATATGAGGATCTTTTGGATCATTTTGACGCTAATGATGGTGGCACAGGAGAAGGTGGATTATGAGTACGTTTGATTTTCTTGGTGACTTGAGCAAGGTCAATCCTTTTGTTGATCAGTATGCTGACGTTACATCTTATACGGATACGGGTTCATATATTTTGAATGCGTTGCTTTCTGGTTCGATCTACAAGGGATTGCCGGGAAACAAGGTGACTGCTCTTGCTGGTGAGTCTGCGACAGGAAAGACTTTCTTTCTCATGGGAATTGTTCGACAGTTCCTTAATGATAATCCAACAGGAGGCGTTATCTTTTTTGAGAGTGAGTCTGCTATTACGCATAGCATGTTTGATGAGCGTGGAATTGATAGCAAGCGTGTAACAATGCTTCCCGTCTCTACTGTGGAAGAGTTCCGCACGCAGGCAATGACTATTCTCAATAAGATTCAGGAAGTTCCTGAAGGTGATCGCCATCCTCTTCTCTTTTGTCTGGACAGCCTTGGTCAGTTGTCTACGTCAAAGGAAGTTACGGATGTTGCCTCTGGTTCGGACAAGCGTGATATGACACGGGCTCCTATGATCAAGGGTGCCTTCCGTGTTCTGACGATTGCTCTGGGAAAGCTGGGTATTCCGATGATCGTGACCAATCACACCTACGACAGCATTGGTAGCATGTTTCCAACGAAGGAACTTGCTGGTGGTAGCGGTCTGAAGTATTCTGCGGATTCGATTGTGTTCCTTTCCAAGCGAAAGGAGAAGGATGGGACCGAGGTCATTGGTAATGTGATTCATTGTCGAAACTATAAGTCTCGTCTCACGAAGGAAAACAAGATGGTTGATGTTATCCTTCGATATGATACAGGTCTTGATCGACACTATGGTCTGATTGATATTGCCGTTCAGTATGGAATCTTCAATAAGGTATCGACTCGTATTGAACTTCCTTGTGGAACAAAGAAGTATGCGAAGGAGATTCTTAAAGATCCTGATAAATACTTTACTAAGGATGTTCTCGATCAGATTGATGAGGCGTGTCAGAAGGAATTTCTTTATGGTTCCGCAATGAAGGAGAGTGAAGATGTGGGAGAAGAATGAAAATAACATCAAGGACTATTATCGTTTAGTTCCAAATCCAGAGAGTCAAGATGAGGGTGCCATTGAGTTGACCGGCGGTCCATTTGCTGGGTTGATTTATAAGTATGGTGACTTTCGTTTTGCCAAGCCAGAGGAGCTTGACGAAAAACTGAAGGTTGAATATGAATTTGAGGTTCTTCATATTCCCGAAGAGATTCGAGATGTTGATTATCCTGAAGAGATGAAAGATAGTTTTGATCAACTGCTCTTGAGTGTTTTGGTTGACATGGTTCAGGAAGAGTCGGAAAAGGAAGTGAGGGAGAGGCATGGCAGCACGGACGGAATTGATAATACTGACGAGTCTTCTGAAGGACGAGTCTTATCTGAAGAGGACGATCCCGTTTCTTCGGAGTGAGTATTTTCATGAAAAGGAAGAACGTATTGTCTTTGATACTATTGTTGATTATGTAAACAAGTACAATACGAATCCTACTGTCGATTCTCTTCTGATTGAGATAGAAGAACGGAATGATATTGGTGGTAATGATTACGATTCTGCCATAGAGATTGTCAACGATATTTCAAAGGCTGACTCTGATAACGATGATCAATGGTTGATCGACACCACGGAAAAGTTCTGTCAGAAACAAGCACTCCAAAATTCTCTCATGGAGTCTATCGAAATTATGGCTGGAAAATCAAAGAAGGACACGGGAGCAATCCCAAGTCTTTTGACAGAAGCACTTTCTGTTTCCTTTGATTCTCATATTGGTCATGACTACATTGATGACTCAGAAGAACGGTTTGCTTACTACAACAGAAAAGAGGAGCATATTCCTTTTGACATTTCCCTCTTCAATGAGATTACTGAAGGTGGTTTGATCAAGAAGACGCTCAATGTTTTGATGGCATCTCCGGGTGCTGGTAAGACTTTGGCAATGTGTCACATGGCAGCAAGCGCAGTATCAGAAGGTCGTAATGTTCTGTATATTACGCTTGAGATGGCAGAGGAAAAAATCTCTGAGAGGATTGATGCTAATCTTATGAATGTCTCAATGTCAGATTTAAAAAACTTACCAAAACAAATCTATGACAAGAAGATTGATGATCTTCGACAAAAGACTACGGGCAAACTTATTGTAAAAGAGTATCCAACAGTTCAGGCTGGAGCAGGACACTTTCGGCATCTCGTAAAAGAGTTGTCCATGAAGAAGAAGTTTGTTCCTGATATTTTGTTCATTGATTATATCAATCTTTGTCAGTCGATGATCTACAGAGGAGCAAATGTAAATAGCTATGAGAAGATTAAGAGTATTGCGGAAGAACTTCGCGGATTGGCAGTGGAACTCGCTGTTCCCATTGTTACTGCGACTCAAATCAATCGTTCTGGATCTGCTAGTAGCGATGTTTCTATGGAAGACGTGGCAGAGAGTTTTGGACTTCCTGCGACAGCGGATCTTTTCCTTGCGTTGATTCGCACGGATGAGTTGGACGAGATGAATCAGATTATGGTTAAGCAATTGAAGAATCGCTATTCAGACATGACTGCCAAACGCAGATTTGTGATTGGTGTTGATCGTCAGAAGATGCGGTTGTTTGATTGTGAAGAGGATGCCCAAGGGGATCTGATCCAAGATACTGATCTATCTAGTTCAAAAAAGCCTAGAGATTTTTCTGGGATTAACTTCGACTAAATAGTCTCATGATGTTCATTTGAACACACAAAGGAGAAAGTTATGGAATTTTTAACAGAAAACGTGGTTGCTCTCTTTGATATTGTTACTCGGGTGGTTGGTGTTGCTGCTATTATTGCTACGCTCACGCCGAACGAATCCGACAACAAGATCATTGGGTTCATCTCTCGGGTTGTTAATGTTCTGGGTGCTAACGTTGGTCGCGCGACCAATGACCCGAACGCTTAATTTGACAACATTGAATACAAGACCCAGAGTTTGGGTCATATAACCTAGACTCTGGGTCTTTTGTATTTTGTTATGGAACGTGAAAAAGTATTACATACCCTCGCGAAAATTGCTCGCGACTTGGATCGGGATATAAATCGAACTGGCGCTCGACACGCTGCTGCTGTTGTCTATAAGAACCAGATTATATCCTATGGCGTAAACCAAAGAAAGTCTCATCCTTTTCATTCTCGGTTTTCCGAGCATGATGACGCTATCTTTCTCCATGCGGAGACGGACGCGATCAAGAATGCCTTGAGGCAGATTTCTGAAGATGAGCTTGAGAAGGCAACTCTATATGTCTGCCGAGTCAAGTATGATTCAAATGGTCCCAACAAAAAGCTCACATGGGGAAACTCGAAACCTTGTATCGGGTGTCGTCGTGCCATTGCTAATTTTGGAATAAAGGATGTGATTTATTCAAATGATGGTGTAGGAAACCATTGCCTCTTATAAATAATATTGTATTGTTTTAAGGGGAGACAAGAATGGCACAAGAAGGATTTTTATATGAGGAAAATTGTGCTAAGGCATTAAAAAAATTGAATTGGGTCAAGCCTAATTATACTCCGGCTGGTGCGTCATCAGATAGACCCGATTTGGATATTTACATAAAAAATAAAGAATACGGGTGTGAGTTAAAAAAGGATTTGGCTTCTGCCGGATCTTTGGTTATTCATCACTTGGGTAAAAAGAAATACGCTTTGGGTGATACTGGAGGCAACAAAGAAAAAGAGTTTTTGGCTGGCATTGCTAAAAAAGCCCGTGTGCTAGATGCCATATCGCGAAAATGGAAAAAGGAACCTTTCATTCAAAAGGATAGAGATTCTAAGTGGGAAGCTAGGGTTCGTAAGTCGGGCAAGGCTTTGAGAGAAAGATACCAATACGATCTTGATAATTGTAGAGATATTTTCTTTCCGCTTCCTAATAATACTATGAGTAAATACTATAATCTGAAAGATACTCATTATTTGAATGTCGCTACTCATGGATTCTATCTTCTTGGAAGAAAAGATCCGGCAGGTTTGTCAAAGCATTCTGATGTTCCTCTTTGGGACACGAATCACACTGCGGTTCTTCGTGTCAGAATACAATCAAAGGGTTTGACTAAAGCGCAAAATTCCGAGAAATCTAAAGGCTGGCCTAGTGCTGGCGCTCAGGGTTATCAGATAACGATGGAGATTCAATTTAAAAGCGTCACGAAGTCTGAATATAACATTGGTCCCATCGTTGGCAAATCTGCTCGAATAGATACTAAAGAGATAACTCTGCCGTAGAGGATAAATTATGCAATCGTTCACACAATACTTGACAGAAGACGCAACCAAAAACCTGCACCTTGAGCATCTTGAAGACCTGATGTTTCTTTATGGCGTTGATGGTATGCGTTCTGGAATTAACTTTGTTCGTTCGATTCGCGACATGCTGGCTGGAAGATCCAAGACAAAGGTTGATCTACATGTGAAGTGGGATGGTGCCCCTGCCATCTTTGCCGGAACTGATCCAGAAGATGGAAAGTTTTTTGTTGGAACCAAGGGTGTATTTGCCAAGAATGCCAAGCTGGTCAAGTCAAACGCCGACCTGAAGAAGTATGGATATTCTGGAGGTCTTGCTGATAAGCTGAAGATTGCTCTCAAAGAATTGCCCAAGCTGGGAATCAATGGTGTCATTCAGGGTGATATGATGTTCACCAAAGATGATCTGAACTCCGAAACAATCGACGGAGTTGATTATCTCACCTTTCAACCCAACACGATTGTCTATGCCTTTCCTGCCAACTCTGAGGTAGGAAAGAGAATCAAGGCATCGAAGATTGGTGTCGTATGGCATACAACATATACAGGTGAAACGCTTCCTGAAATGTCCGCTTCGATTGGTGTAAACATCGCGGGCATGAAAAAACCAAAGAGTGTATGGTATGACGACGCCTACTATCACGATCTATCCGGCAAGGTTTTGTTCACTCCAAAGGAACTGAAAGAACTTGATCGTCATCTGTCGCGCGCAGGTAAAGCATTCCGTAAAGTAAACTCGCGAGACTTAAATATGTTTCTTGATATGCAGAACAAGCTACCCTCTGCGGCAGCCGGTTCTGCGTTTAAAACATATTCAAATACAAAGGTTCGCGCAGGAGAAGCCATCACAAATCCTCGTAAACACGCTGTTGGATACTACCCCTATTTTACTCAGTGGTGGGATACTCACATTGCTGGTGTGAAGATGCAGAAAACGAAAGATGCCAAAGAGTTGATCAAGAGTGAGCATCTTAGAGCATATCGAAAAGTTAAGCCTACGCTGATTGCTTTCACCGAATATCAAACTCATATTGTCAACGCAAAGAACTTGATTGTAAACAAGTTGGCAACTGGAGCAAATCAGTATCGAACGTTTGTTAAAACGAATACTGGATATAAGATTACGGGAGACGAGGGTTTCGTCGCAGTGGACAAAGATGGAAAAACTGTGAAATTGGTTGATCGTTTGGAGTTTTCTTTCCAGAATTTCACCGCTATCAAAAACTGGTGATGCCTAAATATAATATAACTTTGGAGTAGCAATGGAAGAAGCATGGTCAATAGCGCGTAGACGCAAGCAGGGACAGTTGATGCGTCGTAAGGCAAAGATTATTGCTCGTGTAAGAAAGCGAAAACTTTCACGATTGGCTGATCCGCAGGCATTGAAGCGTCGAGCCCAAAAGGCAGCAAGAGCCATCGTATTCAAGAGGGTGGCATCTGGCAGAACAAAGGGTGAGATTGAATCAAAGCAAATGCTCATCTCGATTGATAAGAAGTTAGAAAAGCATAAAGGAAGAATTAATAAAATCGCAAAGAAGATTCTTCCCAAGATCAAGAAACAGGAGTTTGAAAGGCTTCGACAGTTAAAAGCCAATCGTGGCAAATAATCACAGCAGTTAGGCTAAGGGAAACCTGCTATGGCAAGAAAAATCGTATTTGCGTGGGGTAGATTTAATCCCCCCACAGTTGGACATAAGGTCGTAATGGATCGCGTTGCGAAAGAGGCAAAGGCTCGCCGAGCCGACTATGCCATCTTTGCGTCTAAATCCACAGATCCAAAGAAAAATCCTTTGACGTTCAGTACAAAGGTCAAGTTTTTAAAGAAGTCTTTTCCAGAACATTCCAAGAATATCAACACCAAAGCCAACATCAAGACTCTGATTGATGTGATGAAGTTTCTTGATAAAAATTATCAAGAGGTTTCTTTGGTTGTTGGCGCTGATCGTGCCGCAGAGTTTCAAAAGTTGCTCGATCGCTATAATCAAAAAGAGTATGATTTTGATAATATCGAGATCATCAAGGCAGGGGAACGAGATCCCGATGCCGATGATGTGACAGGCATGTCTGCGTCCAAGATGCGAAAGTTCGCGTCAGATGGAAACTATGATGCGTTCAAGAAGGGTTCTCCCATGAAGAACCCCAAGCCATTGTATGATGCCATTCGACGTGGAATGCAGATCACAGAACACATCTACGAATCAATCAATGACACACACGTTGTTGGTGACGCAAGCGTTACCGGAAGACGCTTCAATGCGCTTCTGCGTTTTGGATTGGTCCCGATGCAAGACCTTCCGATCACCAAGAGAACATTCAAAGACCTCAATAACTCTGGTGCCAATCCAGAACTGAGAAAGCATATCATTGCCGTTGTAGATAAAGTTCTTGAGTATATCATGGCAGATGATTTGCTCTATAGAAGAATGCTTTTACTTTTACACGATGGGTTCCTCATGAAAGAGGATCATCGCGATGCTCTTGTCAAGAAATCAGAGAAGAGCGGGATTCCTTATCAATCATTGCTTGAGGTGTTCTTACGAGGACTCGCATCAAGCCCAATTTATGGAGACAAAACAGCACATCAATATGCGTTCGATCGAGTCAACTCTTTTGTCTCTGGTGGAAATTCAAGAAGAACGATGGATTCCGATATTTGGGAAAGCGTTCAATACAATTCCAATAGGAGAACTGGTATGAAGAAGTTTAAAGAGTTGATGCAGGATGCTACTCCTGTCGAGTGGGGAACCAAAGAACTGGCAAATCGTTATAGTAAAGAAGTTCCGGGTCAACCCGATGATGTTGATGACATTGAACCCCTTATTGATTTTCATGAAGTGGCTCCTCCAAGCGCAGGAGCAGAGAGGTTCATCAAAGCCAACAAAGCCAAGTTCAAGAAGCAGTATGGTGAAAAGAACGGAGAAAAGGTTCTTTATGCGACTGCGTGGAAACTTTTCGGCAAGAAAGAGGCATATGATCTTTGGGAAGCAAAGATGGGTGAGGTTTCAAAGAAAGTAAAGTCTGGTCAGAGCCCATATACCATTGTTGCGATGGTCGGAAATAAGGTTGTTGACGAGGATTATGCCAAGGTTGCCGAGCAGGTTCCCGCGATTGTTCGTGATTTAAAAAAGCAGCATCCAAAGGCTAAGATCGCAGTAGAGGATCGAACAGGAAAACTTCTACACACTGAATCTTGAGGTGGTCCAGAAGAGCCTGTAGGTCGTACAGGAAAGAAGAAAAAGAAGCTAAAGAGATTTAAGGATTACTAAATAATAATAACTCTCACGCTCAAAGGAGAAGGAAATGTCTACTTGGCACAAAGAAATTTCAGACGGTCTTGCTGACTCAGTAACATCCGTTTTATCAGAGAAAAAGAACGGAAGTCCAAAGATGGACCCCGTAGGGAAAGAAGATGGTGATATTGATAACGATGGTGACGAAGATTCATCAGACGAGTATCTTCAAAATCGACGAAAGACCATCAGCAAAGCCATTCGTAACGCTCCAAAGAGAGGCAAAAAGGTAAAGCTCTCTGGAAAGAAAGATCCGGTTACAATCAACCCCGACGTGAACGAAGAGGTCGAGCAGACCGACGAGGGAATCCTTGATGGTGGTCGAGTGGGTGGCGTTCGCGATAAGATTGATACTGCTATCCGCAAGAACAGGATCAATAAACAGCGCGAGGTTCGAGACAAGAGTTTTAAGTATACTCAATCTGATCCTCGTGCCGAGCGCCTAACACGCAAGATGAAAAGTGCGCAATCTACACAGGATCGCGCGGATCAGCGTATGCGGAATCGAAAGATCGAGCAAGGCAAAGCCGAGAAGGAACGAGAGTACGCAAAGAAGAAGGTAAAGCAACGCAACGAAGATTTCCAAGACGAACGAGCCATGATGCGTGAAAACGTAGAGGCTTCCTTTGATTCGGTGTTTGCGTATTCAAATAAAGAAGAAGAGGCTTTCCGAAATGACTGGATGGATCAGTTCGACTCTTTGGTAACTGCGAAGGAACCAACCGCGTATCTCGATCCACTACAGCGACGTGTGATGTACATCGAGGGTCTTACACCTGAGCAGGCAGCAAACCGATATTTGTCTCATTGTACATCAATGCAGGTCATGAGGGGTGGTGAGTATACAAAAGCTGGAACACGCGGAGGCGATGTAACTGCCAGCGCGCAGAATCAGGGTGGTGGTCATCGGGAACCCGTTCACCAGCCAAAGTATAGGAGCAACTATCGAATCAAGTAGTATTATGAATTATTATGAGTGTTGAATCTTTGAATGATAAAAATATTGATGCCTATATGATCATGTCGTATAACAATCCTCAATGTTCAGACCTTGAGGAATTTAACGACGATGTAAAGATACCTAAGTATATCAAGAGATTGATCAATCGGTTTCTGAGTTCGGGTGAATTGAAAGAAAGACTCATTCTGAATCACATCATAATGTTCTATAATGTATTTGAGTTTGATGCTGCTACACGAATATTGTTCTTCAAGATGGAACCTGATGATTATTCTGTTCTGAAGACTTTTTTGACCTATCTGAATTGTATGCCTGATGTTGTGAAAAATATAGAAGGGAAAGACCTAATCAACTCTGATATACCTGCGTGTGTTGAAGTTGTAGAAAGATTACGGGAGATATAAATGGCAAAGACATATACAGAACTTGTTGAAAGCCTTCAGGACTTTGAAGAGTCTGAAGCTCCCGCTACAACTGTAGGAAGTGTTGGAGGAGGAATGGTAGGCGAACCTCCGGGTCCAAGAAGAAGGAAGAAGAAGAAAAAGCAAGAAATTTTTGCGGGCACAAATGTTTATGAGGTCACGTCTGACGTATTCATGAAGTGTAAAGGTGAAAAGGCACGATATGATCGCTATGCCAAACTTGTTGGTGAAGATTCTTGTGGTCAAGAAATTCGTGAATATGGGTTGAAAAATCCAAAGAAAGGTATTATAATCAAGGACTCTAAGTATGGTACAATGATGTATCTCCGAAGAGGTAAAAAGAAATGATTATGTTTCTTTGGGAAGTTGTCAAAGTTGCGGTAAACGCTGTGGTTAATTTTTTTAGTGGTATCTTTGGCGAATGGATGAGAATGCAGAGTTCACGACAAAGAGGGAAGGCAGAAGCGCGAAATGAGGCACATGAAAAGAACGCAAGAAAACGAGAAGCAGCAGACGAAATTCTTCAGCAACCTGTCAAGACGGGTTCTGATCTTACCGATAGTATTCGTAAGCGTTCTGAGTCTATTAGGAAGTAGTTGTAGGACCATTCCTGTGGCAACGCCGCCACCGTGTCCCGCATGGTCAGAAAAAGCTATTGTTGAATTGGAGCTTCTTTATTCCTTATATGAGGCTGGTGAAATAGATATGGAATCACTAGATTATCAGTTAGGAGAAAACCAAAGACATTGCGAGGCATTGGATAAGTATATAGATACGAAGTAAAAAGGAATGGTTTAATGGATGACGTTTTTCGACAAGTATTAGTAGGTGTATTGATTTCAGCAATTGGGGGTCTGTGGCTGTTTGCTGCCACAAGAGCCTCCGAGGCTTCTGTTGCGAATGTCCGTGGTGAAGTCAAAGAGCTTGAAGCTAAACTTGAAGAAGACGTTGATAGAATCAGATCCAATACTGATGAGATAAAAGATACCTTCCATCGCGCAATGATCGAGCAAACAGAGTTCCGCGCTCAGGTCCGAGAGAAGTTACAGATTAATAACTAAATTATTTTCCTGTGAGATTATATTATGAAACATGTAGACGTGAAATACGTTGGACTGTTGTCGTCCAGACTAGATCAGTTCAAGAAAAAAACAAACAACCTCTATAATTTCCGTTGTCCGGTTTGTGGTGATTCAGATAGGAATCGTTACAAAGCGCGTGGATACCTGTATCCAAGCAAGGATCGAGACAGCTTTGTGTTCAAGTGTCATAATTGCGGAGACACAAGATCCTTTGGTAATCTGATCAAGCACGTTGATTCCATGTTATACAAGAATTATATGCTTGAAGGTTTTGGTAAGAAGGAGCGTCATGTAGAGGAAAAAGAAAAGCCCAAGCGAAGGAAGAGAGTTCGCGATGTGTCTTTTCTTGAGAATCTGGGTGCCGAACGCATTGATCGCATTCCAAAGAATCATGCCGTCCATAAGTTTATCAATGATCGCAGAATCCCTGATTCTAGCTTGAGTAGATTATACTATGTTCATGACGACAAGGTTCTTGAAAATGTTGATCCTGTATATCGAGACAGGATTCGAGGAAACCAGCCGAGATTGATTCTTCCTTTCATTGATAGAAATGGAGAGCTTGTTGGCATTGCGGCAAGAGCAATCAATAGCTCTACGCAAATGCGCTATCTTGCGTTTCGACTAAATGATAAGGCACCGATGATCTTTGGTCTTGATCAAATCAAGAGAAACTCAAGAGATTCTGTATACGTTGTCGAGGGTCCGATTGATTCGTTGTTTCTGGAAAATGCGATTGCGGTAGGTGGAGCAGACTTCTCCAAGCTGGAATCTGAAATCAGAAAAGACAAATGTGTCATTGTGTTTGACAACGAACCAAGAAACAAAGAAATTGTAAAAAAGATGAAAAAAATTATTGAGAGTGGTTATCGTATTTGTATTTGGTCCGAAACCATTAAGGAAAAGGACATTAACGATATGATTCTCGCTGGCGTCCCCGCGAGCAAAATCCAAGAAGTGATAAATAAAAACACCTACTCGGGTTTGCAGGCGATGGTAGCGTTTAATTCATGGAAGAAGGTAAGTATATAATGGAAAGATTGACACCGAGCGAAGTTAAGTTAGTGGATTGTATGGGAAGTGACCTGACAGTTGTTAACGCTGCCCGAGTAAGTTTCAATAAACATGTAGAGCAGTTTACAGACGGAGATGAAAGATTGATTAAGTTTCTTGCGGAACATAATCATTGGACTCCATTTGGACACTGCTCTTTGCAGTTTAGAATAAAGGCACCCATTTTCGTTGCGCGACAGTTGGTCAAGCATCAAGTGGGGTTAACTTGGAACGAGGTATCGAGAAGGTATATTCAAACAGAGCCCGAGCTTTTTAGACCAGAATCTTGGAGAGCAAATCCAGAAAACAAAAAGCAAGGTTCTTCTGAAACTGAAGAAGTCTTATGGTTGCTGATTAATGAACTTTCTGTTGATGAGGCAGTTGAAAACGTAGGCAAGAAATGTGTGAGCCTATATAATCAACTGATTGACGCGGGTGTTTGCGCGGAACAAGCCCGTATGGTTCTTCCTCAGAGTCTTATGACCGAGTGGTATTGGACAGGCTCATTATATGCGTTCGCAAGAGTCTGTAATTTACGATGTGCCAAAGACACTCAAAGAGAGACAAGAGAAATTGCTGATTTGATCAGCTTCAGTTTGAGAGAAAAATTCCCGGTATCTTGGAAATATCTGGTAGGAGAAAACTAAAAATGGCAACACCTCAAATGACAGTTTTACAGCAGTACATTCACTCTTCTCGTTATGCGCGATGGCTTCCAGAAAAAGGACGCCGCGAAACATGGGATGAGACTGTGGACCGATATGTTGATTTCTTTGATGAACATCTCAAGGGTAATACGAAAGGTTCTATTACAGACGTAAAGGACTCAATTCGTGATGCGATCTTCAATATGGAAGTCATGCCTTCTATGAGAGCAATGATGACCGCTGGTCCTGCTCTGGAAAGGGAAAACGTTGCTGGATATAATTGTTCGTTCGTCGCCGTGGATTCTCCTCGCGCTTTTGACGAAGCTCTTTATATTTTAATGAATGGAACGGGTGTTGGATTCTCTGTTGAGACTCAGCACATCGAAAAGCTGCCTGTTGTTGCCGAAGAGTTTCATAAGACAGATAGCACCATTATTGTTGCCGACAGCAAGCTGGGTTGGGCAAAGGCACTCAAGGAACTGGTTGCCATGCTCTACGCTGGGCAGGTTCCAAACATTGACACGTCAAACATTCGACCCGCTGGCTCTCCGCTCAAGGTTTTTGGTGGTCGTGCTTCTGGTCCCGAGCCTCTTGTTGAAACTTTGGATGCGTTCATTGCCACATTCAGTCAAGCTGCCGGACGAAAGTTGACTTCTCTTGAGTGTCACGATCTGATGTGTCACGTTGCGTCTTGTGTTGTGGTTGGTGGTGTTCGTCGTGCTGCTCTGATTTCTCTGTCCGATCTTACCGACGAGAGAATGCGTCATGCCAAGACAGGACAGTGGTATACCACAGAACAGCATCGGTCATTCTCGAATAACTCCGCTGTTTATAGAGAGAAGCCTGACATTGGTGTCTTCATGGCAGAGTGGCTTTCACTTTATAACTCAAAGAGTGGTGAGCGTGGTATTGTCAATCGTGAAGCTCTGAAGAAGAAGGCAGCAGAAAATGAACGGCGAGATTCTGAATATGAGTTTGGTGTAAACCCATGTTCAGAAATCATTCTTCGACCAAACGGTTTCTGTAATCTTTCTGAGGTGGTGATTCGAGAGAGTGATACCATTGCTGATCTTGAGCGAAAGGTTGAGCTTGCGACCATCATCGGAACCATGCAGTCTACTCTGACCAAGTTCAAGTATCTTCGCGCGGACTGGAAGAACAATGCTGAAGAGGAGAGACTTCTTGGAGTCAGTCTGACTGGCATCATGGACAACAAGCTGACAAACGGAACAAGGTCTGATCTTGCTGAAACTCTTTCTATTCTGAAGGATGTTGCGATCGAAACCAACAAGGTGTGGTCAAAGACTTTCGGTATTCCGCAGTCTACTGCGATTACAACAGTCAAGCCTTCTGGTACGGTTTCGGTTCTGGTTGATTCCGCGAGTGGTATTCACTCACGGTTCTCGCCATACTACATTCGTACTGTTCGTGCGGACAAGAAAGATCCGGCAAGCCAGTTCATGATTGATCGTGGAGTTCCTGTCGAGGATGACATTATTGCTCCTGATCACAATCATGTTTTCTCGTTTCCTGTTGCCGCGCCAAAGAATGCCGTTGTGACCACCGACCTTTCTGCGATCGAGCAGCTTGAGCGATGGTTGACCTACAAGCAGAATTGGTGTGAACACAATCCGTCTTGTACTGTGACGGTCAAGGAACATGAGTGGGTTGCTGTTGGCGCATGGGTATACGAACACTTCAATGATCTGACTGGTGTTTCTTTCCTCCCTCACACGGACCATATATATAAGCAAGCTCCTTTCATGGAGATTGACAAGGAGAAGTATGTTGAACTAAACAAGGGAATGCCAAAGAGTTTGGATTGGACTGAGCTTGGTCAATATGAAGATACTGATCAGACAGTTGGATCACAGACAATGGCATGTACCAGCGGGAGTTGTGAGGTTATCTAATGTCTATTCCAGTTGACGAAGAATACGAAAACGAGGTAGTCGAGATAAACTTGAAGTGTCCTGAGTGTCACACTGAATATAGTGTTTTTACAAATACTCATGGATATTTGGAAGAGGCTCGATATTGCCCGTTTTGCGGCACCTACAACGTCGATTACGACAGGGTAGAGGAAGATTCAGAATAATGCCTGTTTTGGCGGGAATTGATTATTCGCTTACTTCCCCAGCAATCTGTGTATATGATACGGAAAAGGGTGACTTTTCTTATAAAAACACAGAAATGTATTTTCGTTCAAACTTGATTAGATTTGAAGCATTTGATGAGGGTAATGTCCACGGAAGCAATCATGGTCCTTGGGCATGTGAGATGGACAGATACAATGATATTTCAGAATGGGCTCTGAAGGTCTTGACTAAACATCAAGTCACTCAGGTCTATCTGGAGGGTTACTCTTTCGGTTCCACAGGTCGTGTTTTTAACATAGCCGAGAATACAGGTATATTGAAATTTAAATTGTGGAATGCGTTGATACACTGTGAGATCGTCGCGCCAACCACGGTCAAAAAATTTGCGACCGGATCTGGAAGAGCAACAAAAGAAGATATGTATTATCAATTTGTTCTTGAAAATGAAAAAGTTATGTTGAAAGAGACTTTGACTCCAAAAGCAAATAAAATCATTAGTCCATTAAATGACATTATAGACGCATATTATATTCTAAAGCACGGTATATTCAAATAACAAAAAAACTTTCAGAAAAAAGCACATTGGGGGTTGACACAAGACTCTCGGGAGCTATAATATGGGTCAACTTTAAAGAGGAGCTACATATATGGGTGGGGTCAAGACGAAACGACGCGGTGAATCAAGTCACCGATATTGGTATGAGACGGGCACCGATAATAGACTGACTCGAATCCTTCGTCTGGTAGGCGGAAAACGAACTTGGATTTGGGGTGTCAAGGAAGGCGATTGGTATCGCGAGGTTCATAAGGACAAGACAGTCCTTCGATAATTTTTAACCGTTTTGTAGGTTGGGTCGGCGTGCCTACAAAACATTTTTGATAGCCGACATTATGAGGTACTACACTATGGCTTTTACTGCTAACTCTAAGACTCGCAAGGTTGTTGACTATCTGTCGGAGGGTCGAACTCTTACCGCTGCTCAGGCTCGGGCTCGGTTCGGTGTTCAGAACTTCACGGCGATGATCTCCAGCATTCGCAAGACCGTTGAGGCTTATGGTAATTGGGAGGTTACTTCCGATACTGCCAAGAACGGCGCGACGAAGTATGGCATTGTCCGACTTTCGTAGTCTTACATAAATTCAGCCTACGCGGTTCTACGAATAGGTAGGCTGAATTAAATCGGGGGGTAGAACGATTAAGTAAGTCCAGTGAGGCTCATCGTTCTGCCCCCCTTTTTTTATTTTGGCGCGAAATTTTCGCCTACATAGTACCATACATGATGAATTGATGAGGAGAAAATATCATGTCAGATAATTTTGAGTTGCGTATTAATCAAGAATCATCCACTCCGATGGGTGGCACAGAGTTGATCTATAATCGTGTCTTGGATTCCATTGATGAAAAGCTGAAGGATGAGTTTGTTATCATTCCCCAGCGTGTTCGCGAAGAGCATATCAAAGATCCGCGAAAGAAGATCCTTTGGCTACACGATCTTGCCGAAGATCCTGAATCGGAACATCTCAAGTATGAAGAGAATCGCGATATGTTTGAGCGATTCGTGTTTCCCAGCAATTGGGCATTGTGGGATTTCCATCAAAAGCTCGGCGTCCCCTATGAAAAGTCTGTCGTCATTCCGAATTGTATTGAACCAATCGAAGAGCATGAAAAGCCCAAGGACGGCAAGACTCGAATCATCTATTTCTCCACACCTCATCGTGGTCTGAATATTCTTGAGTCTGTTGCGCGTGTAATGCAGGACGCTCGAAATGATTTTGAGATTGATGTCTATTCAAGTTTCAAGTTATACGGTCGCGATCAGCAGGACGAGCATCCTGAGTTTCAGGATCTTTATAAGCGTCTTGAAGAGTTGAAGTGTGTCAATTATCACGGCACCGTTTCTAATGATGAGATTCGCAAGGCACTTCTGAGTACCCACATTCTCGCATATCCATCAACCTATCTTGAGACTTCTTGTCTGGTTGCCATTGAATCAATGGCAGCAGGTTGTATGGCAGTGGTTCCGAACTATGGCGCATTGCCTGAAACGTGTAAGGACTTTGCTCACATGTATCCGTGGAGTCCTGACATTCAGCAACACGCTGCGACCCACTATCACTATCTCACCAATGCGCTTAACACGTTCTGGACGGATCGCGTTCAGGCATCTCTGACCATGCAGGCTACATACTATAACTATTTCTATAGCATGAGTATGTGTGCTGCGAAGTGGAACAATCTTCTAAGAGGTATTTAAAATGAATTGTTTGGTGACAGGTGGCGCAGGATTCATCGGAAGTAATCTTGTAGATCAGTTGATTGATGATGGCAATAATGTCTTTATCGCTGACAATCTTTCTACAGGAAAGTTTGAAAATGTAAATGATGACGCATGGTTTGATTTTGAGATTGATATTGCCGAAGATGATTTGACTGGTTTCATTGAAGATAAGGGTATTGATACTATTTTTCACCTTGCCGCAAGAGCAAGAGTTCAACCATCAATTGAAGATCCAGTTTTATTCAATCATACTAATGTGACCGGAACTTTGAATCTGTTGAAGGCTGCTGTTGATGCGAATGTAAACCGCTTTGTGTTCAGTTCTTCTTCGTCTGTTTATGGTGATGTTCACATTATGCCTACAGACGAATTTCATAATACAAATCCGTTGAGTCCATATGGCGCACAGAAGTTGATTGGTGAAATTTATTGTGGACAGTTTTATAAAACGTATGGTTTGCGATCAACGTGCCTTCGATATTTTAATGTTTACGGTGAACGCCAAAGACTTGATGGTGCGTATGCTCTGGTCATTGGGAAGTTTATTCAGCAAAGACTGAATGGTGAACCTATGACGATTCGCGGAGATGGTGAGCAGCGTCGAGACTTCACTTATGTTGGTGATGTGGTCAAGGCAAATATTTTGTCCGCGCTTACCGAAACAAAGGCAGCAACAAGGGGAACGCCGATCAATATTGGCAATGGCGACAATCGTTCTGTGAATCAAATCGCAGACATGATTGGTGGTGATCGCATCAACGTTGACGCAGTTCTGGAACCTAGAGAAACTTTGGCTGACAATAGAAAGGCACTAAATCTTCTTGATTGGGTTCCGCGTGGTGATATTGAAACTTGGATTCAGGGATATAAAAAGGAAGTTGGATTATGATTGAAAGACTCGCTGTATATGTTCTGACATATCACAACCACAAGAAGGAGCATCTTGAACGGTGTTTCTGGTCGATCGAAAATCAACCTACAAAGGTAGAGTATGATGTGGTTGTGAATTACAATTCGACAAAGCCAGAACACTTTGAGCCGCTAAAGGAATTCGTTCCCGAAGAATATACTCTCATCAAAACAAAGAGTGATGGGTATACCGGAAAGGGAACCAACTCTTGTCTTGAGCATTACCTTGCCAACTATGCGGATAATGGTTGGAGTCACATGTGTATTATTGACGGTGATGACTTTTATTATCCAATGGCATTTGATCTGCTCAATGAAATTCATGAGAAGTCCAACTATGATTTTTTGAGTGGAATGGCACATCATGTCGATTCGCTTCGACCAATGCCGCCACATCGCGATGACCCTCGAAAGGTTTATCCTTATCAACCAAAGCGTTGGTTGTGGTCATTCGTCGATAATCGTCTTCCTGTCTATCCCTACATCTTTTGGAATGGAGAACATATTCCGGGTGGAGAGGTGACACTTTGTATGTCCACAAAGGCAGTCGAGTCTGATATTCGTGCGCTTGAGGGAGCAAACCGATGCGATGACTATTTCTTCATGCTTGATGGAATCGTGGCACACCTGAACAAAGAAATTAATTTTGTGAGTACCGATTGTAATGACATTTACATTTATGATTGTACTCAGGATAGCATCACCAGAGGTGCTGATGATTTTGACGAAGAGAGAGGGTGGCCCTTTGATAAGGATGGATTGGTTTATTCTTCTGTCAACCAAGACAAGTATAAGATTCTGGAAGGAATCACTCGACAGTTTCTTCCGTATGTGACAATGCCACAGGTTTGGTCGCATAGAGAGAAGTGTGAGTTTGTAGCAAGGAATGAAATTTCATGAACACCAGATTTATAATTCTGATTCCTGTATACAACGCAGAAAAGTATATTAAGAACGCTTTGATCAGTGTTTTGAATCAAGACTACGACAATTATTTGGTGTACATTGTAGACGACTGCTCTACAGATTCTACTCCAGAAATCGTTCATGATTTTATCTATGAGTATTCTCTTGATGATGTTTTCTCTCTTAGGGTCAATGAAAATAGACAGTATGCTCTTCAGAACTTGTATGAAATGATTCAAACGTCAAAGTGGGTTGATGATCTTTCTGACGACGATGTTTTCATCACTCTTGATGGAGATGATTGGCTGTCAAATGATTCTGTTTTGACTAGGCTGAATGAAATCTATCAGGATGAAAACTGTTGGCTGACTTATGGTAGCTATCAAGTCTATCCTTCCGGTCAGGATTCCAGCTTTCATGTTACTGAATACTCAGCAGAGGTTCTTGAGTCTGGAGACTTCCGAAAAGATCCTCAATGGAGAGCCAGCCACCTTCGTACATTCAAGGCAAAGCTGGCAAAGCGTTTGACTAGAGATGATTTGTCTGACGAGGGTGATAACTTCTATCGCTATGCGTATGATCAGGCTTTGATGTATCCAATGATGGAAATGGCTCGCGAAAGAATTAGGTTTGTTTCTGACATACTATATATTTACAATGACGAAAATCCGATGAATGTTCATAAGGTTGAACCGGAAGGTCAGATTAAAATGGCGTATCGGGTTAGAAATAATCATGAGAAGAAAGACAGGCTGTGAAGATTTTATTTGATAACGTGAGTTGGAATTCTAACGCCGGACCACATTGGTTTGCGAGGAAGTTGGCGGAGACTCTAAAGAGTAAAGGTCATGTTATCAGCACCTTTCCTGATGAAGCTAATGTACAGTTATCTATCGTCATAGCTGGACAGAGATATGATTGGCTCCCTATCGTCCAGAGACTTGATGGGATCTACTATGACACTCAAAAAAATTACAAGGTGATGAATGAACCAATTCAGGCAACCTATAATATGGCAAGCGGTGTTGTATTTCAGTCTGAGTGGAGCAAGAAACTAGTTGAGTCTTTTTTTGGACCCGCAGAAAAGTATGCCATCATTCACAATGGTGCAGATGTAGATGCGATTCAAAAAACTGCTCCTGCGACCGGACTTGAGAAGTATGATAAGGTTTGGTCGTGCGCTTCTAGTTGGTTCTATGAAGATGGTACTCAAAGGTATATCAAGAGACTTGGTGAAAACATTCGATACTTTCAGGAACACTCAGGAGACAATGATGTTCTTTGTGTAGCTGGAGACGTAAGAGATTTTGTCAATCCTGATCCTTCCAAAATTTTGTTTCTTGGCGAGCTACAGATTGATCAGCTTTATTCTCTGTATCGCGCGACGGATAACTTCATTCATCTCGGCAGATTTGACAACTGTCCAAATGTTGTGGTAGATGCTCGGGCTGCGGGTTGTCATATTATTTGTAGTTCTCTTGGCGGAACCGTTGAAGTCGCTGGTTCCGATTCGACTGTAATTGTTGAGGATGATTGGGATTTCGTTCCATTTAAATGTAACGTTGAATCTACACTAGACTTTAGTCAAGTTGATTTGTCTTCAGCTAAAGGAAAAGACATTTCAATGGATCATGTAGCTGATGAATATCTCAAGTTTATGGAGTATTTTTTATGAAATTTTCTTTCAATAGAAAGATTGTAAACGGTCCTTGGGGTGGTGGAAATCTTTTCGTCAAGTCTATGACAGAATATCTTATTTCTATGGGACATAAAGTTTCGTTTGAACTTGAAGATAATATTGACATTATTTTCTTGATAGATCCAAAATCAGTTGATTCTAACTTTGGTTATTCTGTTGAAGATATAATTGATTACGGTGAAAAAAATCCAGATACAAAAATTGTTCATAGAATTAACGAATGTGATTTGAGAAAGGGTACAGATTTCATAGATTCGCTTTTGTTACAAGTTAATCCTATAGCAGACCATACAATTTTTATCAGTAGGTGGTTGGCTGATTATTTTTTAGAAAGAGGTTTTGATAGAGAATATAGTATTGTTTATAATGGTTGCGACTCTTCTCATTTTTATCCGAAAAAGTTTGCTGAACTTGATAGAAGTAAGCCTGTTAAAATCGTAACTCATCACTGGTCTGATAATTGGATGAAGGGTTTTGATATATACAAAGCAATAGATCAGCTTAATAGAACGGATATAGAATTTACTTATATTGGTAGATACAATAATCAATATCAACCGAGTAATACTAACTTAGTCTCTCCAATAAGTGGAAAAAAATTGGGGGATGAATTGAGGAAGCATGATTTGTATGTTACTGCTTCTCGTTTTGAACCTTGCGGTATGCACCATATTGAGGGTTCAGCTTCTGGTCTACCCGTTTTATATCATCGAGATGGTGGTGGCATAAATGAACTATGTGTAAATCATGGTGTTGAATTTTTTGATATAGAGACATTTTTGTCTGGACTTCTTCGTATCGTTGATAACTATAAGGAATACGTCTCAAGTATAGACTATGATTATTTGTCTTCTCAGAGAATGTGTGTGGAGTATTATAAGAATGTCATCGAATTGTAAGAACAGACTATTATTTGGCTACTTGATTTTTCTTAATGAAGAAAATGAAAATAGAAGAATGCCTTTTGTCATGGACAGTATAAAAAGTCTGTCTATTTTAAACAAACAGGATTGTGATCTAGTTGTTTTTGATAATAACTCAATTCCAAGTGTGAAAAAATACTTTAAGGAAAATGTAAAAACGAAAAACTTTTTTAGTTTTTGTGAAAATTACTATGATGTTCCTGTTTTGTTTTTAACTGCGTACCATGCAAAAATTAATGGATATGATTATTGTGCTTATACATATGATGACTTTATTGTTTATAGCGACACTTTTATTTCTTCCTGTATAGATTTTATGGATTCTCATTTAGATGTTAATTGTTTAAGATTAGGGGCATATAATTTTTCGGATAAAGATTTTTATGATAAAGCTAAGACCAGTTTAAATGTAAACCCAGATGCGGTTCGACACTATAATGATGAGAGTCGTCAGTCTTTAATTTGGGAGGGTCCGTTTGAATTTGAAAATGATATTTTTTACAAAACAAATTGGCACTATACATCAAGACCAAGTTTGTGGAGAACAGATGACCTTTTGTCAGCATTTGAAGAATTGGATAATATCCCAACGTTAAGAGAGTTTGAAAGATTTTCTTACGGACATTTTAAAGAGTCTTTGGGATTTAAGGTAGGTGTGTTAGATGGTGGAGCCATGAGAACTGTTAAGCAAAGCGAGATAAAAGATAATCCCGATTATAAGGCTAACATTAATAAGACTGTTGATAAACTAAAGTTATTAGGAGACTATGAGGGGTTGATCAATGATATATGATTGTTTTTTATTTTACAACGAATTGGATCTTTTAGAGATAAGACTCAACGAACTAAAAGATGTTGTTGATAAATTTGTGTTAGTTGAATGTTCGACTACCTTTTCAAGTCTCGAAAAGCCTTTTTATTTTGAAGAAAATATAGAGAGATATAATGATTTTTTGGATCAAATAGTCCATGTTAAGGTGTATGATACACCAAATTTTCCTAGTAAAGCCGGTAGGGGTAAGACATTTCACAATCGTCATGATATAGAGGCGTACCAAAGAAATTGTATTTCTCGCGGACTAGAAGATTGTTTACCGGATGACATCATTCTGTTGAGTGATGTTGACGAAATACCAGATCCTAATTGTGTTTTAGAATGTGTTGATTTAGTTTCAAGCGGAAACGTATCCTTTAAACAGAAATTTTTTTATTATTATTTGAACGGTCTTTGTGTTAAGTCTGGAAATCCTGTATATTGGTCTGGAACAACAGCCTGCTTATATTCAAATTTTTATGGTGCGGAAAAGTTGAGAAAATCCAGAGGTTCAACTCCTAATGTTTTGATGAATTCTGGTTGGCACTTTTCATACCTTGGCGGTTCTGATTCTATAGCTTTAAAAATTGAAAGTTTTGCTCATGCTGAATGGGATAATGATTATATAAAGAATAGAAGTCGCCTAGATGCTGCAATTGAAGCAGGGACTGATATTTTTGGAAGGGATGACAAGCCGAAACAAACATATATTAGTCTTGACGATTCTTTCCCAAAAACATTAATGGAAAATGTACATAAGTACACTCATTTGATAAAGGAGGTTTGATTTTGGGTGTTAATTCATTTTTCGACGGAACTTTTGAGATAACTACAAATATATTAAAATCCGGTTGTGCTGTGGCTTGTAAAATATGCCCACAGAAAAAATTGATTGAAGAGTATAGACCAGAATCTAACGTAATTTACTTATCCTTTGATGATTTTGTTACTATGTTAGGAAAAATCCCAAAAACGTATAGGATAGATTTTTCTGGCTACGCTGAACCATTTCTTAATAAAAGATGTATGGATATGATCGAGTACGCTAGTAGTCAAGGATATAGCGTTTGCTGTTACACCACATTGGTTGGAGTTACGCATGATGATGTTGAAAGGTTGTCTAAAATACCATTTGATGTAAGTAAATCATGTCCTTTACACATACATCTACCAGATAAAAATGAAACTATGCCTATAAAGATAACTGATAAGTATAAAGGGGTTTTGGGTGATTTGATGGATCGGAATTTACCTTTCGTTAGTTACATGACTATGGATGATTCGGGTTTGGTTCATGATGAATTGTCTGATTTTTTCGGTAAGCTGGGTAAATTTTCTGCCATTTCGAGAGGATCTAATTTAGATAATGTTTCTAAGGTAAAAAGATTGAGTGGTAAAATTCAATGTAAGCCAATGCCAAAATTAAATCATAATGTTGTTTTGCCCAACGGCGATGTTCAATTATGTTGTATGGACTATGGTTTAGATCATACTCTAGGAAATATTTTGAATCAGTCTCATGAATCTCTTTTCGAGAGTGAAGAGTTTTTAAATGTCGTGAAAAATATGAACGATGATAATCATGAAGATTATTTACTTTGTAGAAATTGCGAAATGGCAATTCAAAGATAACAGGAAGTAGTGTTTTGGATAATAATAAAAAATTATTTTTGCGTTGGTTGAATGTTGAGCTATCTGGTGTTTGTAATCTCGAATGTGTGAGTTGCACATTTAAGTCTGGTATACGAACATCTATTATGACGGACAATACCTTGGATAAAGTTTTTAGAGAAATTAATACTGTTGATGTTAAAGAGGTTCCTTGGTTTAGTGGTGGTGAAATTGTCACAATAAACAATAAGCGTTTGCGTGAAATATGTGATCAGATTGTATCTCACAGAAATCAATTTTCTTCTGAGTGGCTATCTCAAGTTCATACTAATGCTACTATAATGAATGAAGAAAAAGCTGATATTTTAGTTAATAGCGGTGCATTTTCTTGGATATGTATTAGTGCTGATGGACCGAATAAAGAATTCTTTGAAGCCAATCGGATAAGGCATAATAAAACACCATTTCCGTGGGAGAAACTTTTAGACAATATTGAACTTTTGTTAAAGGCGAATAGTTTAAGAAAAAACCCCATTAAAATTAGTTTTAATTCGATGTCGGGTGGTAAAGATTATCCCGGTGCTGATCCAAATTTTATAAATTTGTTAGAGAAATATAAGTTTGCTAATGCTGGATACAAAGGAAGTTATGCTCCGCATCAATGGATTTTTGGTAGACCTGAAGGAAAACCTCATAGATGTCACTGGCAGAATAGGCAAATTGTTATCATGTCTAACGGAAAATACACTACATGTTGTGCTGATCTAAATGGTGATAATGTTTTTGGTGATATTGATAAAATGTCTCTAGTTGAAGCGATGTTATTACCGTTCGATAAAAGATACTCTGGTATAGGATGTAGAACTTGTGTTCAAAACAAACCTTCGAGAAATTCTCTGGTTGAAACTTGGGCACCTCCACCAAGGATGGAATAATAATGAGTGAATATGATCTTTTAACAGAATTGGCTGACAAGTATTGTTTAGATAAGGGGACTGGAAATAATCCAGAAAAAACTTTTTTGGATGTTTGTAGAATAAAGAATCCACACTCCTTTACGCCTTTCTATAACACACATCTTTTTGAAAGGCGAAAAATTTTTACCCGCGTTTTAGAATTTGGTGTTCTTTATGGAAACTCTTTGACTATGTGGAATGAATATTTTCCAAACGCTCAAATTTATGGGTTTGATATAAATCTGGATCTCGTTAAAACTAAAGACGATATTCCTAAATTTAGAGGCGATCAATCTGATAGGAATGATTTACAAAGATTTGTTGATGTTTATGGTAGTGATTTTGATCTTATCATTGAGGATGGTGGTCATACTATGGAACAACAACAAGTTTCTTTTGGTTTTATGTTTAAACACGTCAAGCCGGGAGGTGTTTTTATTTTAGAAGATTTGCACACTTCGTTTATGGGTGCAAAGTATGGAGTTCAAGATGATCAAAGCAATTCGACACTAAATTTTCTGGAATGTTTAAACAATAAGAGTGGTGTTGAAAGTCAATATATTAGTGATGAGGAGTTGAATTATATTTTGGATAATGTTGAGGAGTGTATAATTTTTAAACAACCTCATGAAAGGGATTATGGTCATGGACCCTCTGTTACTTCTGTGATCAAGAAAAGGACGTGATTATGAAAAATGTTCTTTTTCTTGGAATAGCTGGAAGAAGCTCTAGCGAGGTGAGAGGTATCCAATTATCAGAAAAATATGAAAATTTTCATTATTGCGACATAGATAAATTGACCGCTTCTTTGATTGATTGCTTTGACATTTTTATCTTTATTAGGAAGTTTGACTTAAATGTGGCTAAAAGGATAAAATCTTCGGGGAAAGTTGTTGGATATGATCTTTTGGACAGAGTGGTTGCTGATGTTCATCAGGAATATAAGTCTAAAGTAAATAGGTGGGGGGTTCCTCAAATTTATTGGGACTCGTACTCTGTTGATTTTTGCGATTTTATGATTGTGAATAATCATTTAACTAAAAAAATGCTTAAAGTTGATTTTCCGGTTTTCGTAATTCCTCACCATCATTGTAATTTTGATAATGAAACCATAACAATTAATCGTAAGGTTAATACTGTTGGATACGTTGGTCTTTCAGATCAGCTTTCTTGTCTTCCTAAAATTGAAAATTTTTTAGATTCTAAAAATATTAATTTTTTAATGGATCATCCTACTAATAGAACCAGTGTTGTAGACCTTCATAAGAAAATAGACATTGGATTAATTTTTTTAGAAAATTTTGGATACTTTTCCGAGGTCATGAAATATAAACCGAATAACAAACTCACAAATTTTCAGAGCTTCGGTATTCCAACAATTTCATGTGAATACGAAAGTTTTACAGAATTTGGTGGTAAATCTTATATCCGGGTTGATACTTTGGATGATGTTTATGTAGCGTTAGAAAAATTAATTTGTAGTTATGAAGATAGAAAACGATTGAGTGTTGATGGTTTAAAAACTTCTCAGAAATTTTCTATAGATAACATTTTTAAATTTTACTCTTTTTTGGAGAACTTTTGATATGAATATTGTTGGTATCGTTGAAAAATTAAACGATTTGGGCTTTGAAATTGATGATTTTGTAATCGGCGATTTTGACGTAATTGGTGAGTGGTGTGCGAAGAAGCAGAGAGGAAGAGATTCCGATCTTTATAAAAAGGCTGGAGCTTTTTTCCGACCGAATTACGAGCGAGGATTATTGATCTATTCTCTGATTCATGAGTACAATGTAAAATCTTTTCTTGAAATTGGATTTGGTCGCGGATACGGAACCCTTTGTGCTGCGATGGCGATGCATGAAAATGGTGGTGGAAAGATTGTAACCATTGACCCAAACTTTGATAACGCACATATTGATCGCTTAAAGCAGGCGTTTCCTAGAGAGTGGTTTGACCTGATTAATTTTGTTCCGGCATACTCACAAAGCTACTTATCTGAAAATGATGAGTCATTTGATTTTGTGTACATTGATGGTGATCATCGGTATGAAGCGGTGAAGCAGGATTGGGAACTGTGTAAAGATCGTTATAAAAAAGTTTTGCTTTTTGATGATTATCATCTACCCTCAAAGGCTGGAGAAAGTTCTGATATTGAATGCGCTAAGTTGATTGATGAAATTGATGATGAGAGTAAAGAGTTGATAATTATGGATCGAAGAATATTTGTAGACGACCGTAAACTTTCTGATGCTGAAATTGATTATGGTCAAGTTTTATTGATGAGAGAATGATTATGAAAATTTTTACAAAAGCTCCGAATGAAAACTGGATTATTGATAGATACAAGTCAGAGTTTGATCGTTATAATATTTCTATTACTACAAATTCATTGGACGAAGCAGACGTTATTTGGTTGCTTGATGGATATACATGGAGAGAAATTCCTGAGAAATATCTCAGAGAAAAGTTTGTGGTGAATACGATCACACACATAGCTCCTGAAAAATTTGACTTTAATGCATTCAAAGTGAAGGATTCTTTTGTAAATCATTATCATGCGATGTCTGAAAAGTCTGCGACTGATGTTCGACAATTCACAGACAAGCCTGTGACACCAATTCAATTCTGGGTGAACGAAAACATCTGGAAAGAACATACTGGTGATTTCGATGAGTTGAGGAAGACGTACAAGCTCCCAACACAAAAGGTTCTCGTTGGATCTTTTCAACGTGACACCGAAGGGCATGATCTAGTCTCTCCGAAGTTGGTGAAGGGTCCAGACTTGTTTTGTGATTACATGGAATTGATGTATTCACAGATTGAACAGAATCTTGAAGTAGTTCTGACCGGATGGAGAAGGCAGTATGTGATGAATAGACTCGATCAGGCAGGAATAAAATATCACTACTTTGAGATGTGTGATTTCAAAACCATGAATGATCTTTACAACTGCCTTGATCTTTACGTCGTGTCATCTCGCATCGAGGGTGGACCTCAAGCCATTCCTGAATGCGCGATGACAAGAACTCCGATCATCTCGACGGACGTTGGTCTTGCTCCAGAAATTCTGGCACCGAAGTCGGTCAACAACGAACTCAACAAGGCAATGCCTGATGTTGATTATGCGTATGATCAAGTTCAAAAATATACAATTGAAAATCACATGTCGAATTTTATTGAATTCTTCAACAAAATCTATATTTAACTTCAGTATGTCGAAAATGAACAAAATCGGCGTCTATAATGAAATTGGCTTTTTTTGGACCCCGGGCCTTGACATCATCTGATCGGGAGCTATAATATGGGTCCACGCGGGAATACCGCAAACAGACGAGGAAAGCATCATGGCACGCAAGGCAGCGAAGATCCCCAAGGCATACGAGCTTCTGGGGTCGGAGCCTGATTGGGACGATCAGCACGATCTGAAGGACGAGGAACTGAACGTCCGATTCTCCAATGCGCTCAACTGGTATAATTACAATTACGTCAACAAGAACGCGCAGGCTTTCCTCGCGAGCTACGCCGGATCGAAGAAGGATGCTGCGGCAATCTCCGCGCTCGATGCTTCTTCTATCAAGCCGACTCTTGGGTTCGTTGCCAAGATGGCATCGAATGGTCTTGAGTTTCCCTCTGTTCTTGAGCGATACAAGAACAAGCTCGACGAGTACATTCCCGAGTTGGTTGCCGAGGGTAACGAGATTCTTGCTGTCAAGAATGCCAAGCGGGTAGCAAAGAAGTCTGCCCCTGTTGTTTCTATTCAGGAACGCACGCGCAATGCCGCGAGTGAACACATCGGTCACATCGAAGGTGAGATTGATGATTTCATCGAGGCAGGATGTAAGAGCAAGTTCAATACCTTTGACTATCTCCAGCAGGCAGAAATCAAGGGTGGGTATATGAAGTATTTCATCGAACACTTCCAGCCCATCTATGAGGAATTTCAGGAGGCTCTTCGCGGAGAAGACGAGCAGTTGGTCGAGGCTTATGCTTATCTTTCCAAGCCGCGCAAGCGTAAGCTGATTGCCTTTCTTGCGAACATCATCAACGATTGTCGCGAGTGGCAGAAGCAGAGTCGAGGCAAGCGCAAGGCTCGAAAGCGCAAGGTCAAGACTCCGAAGGATCTCGTCAAGACTCTCAACTTCAAGAAGTCCGATGATGACTTTGGTATTGAAAGCGTCAAGCCCGAGAGCATTATTGGTGCTACTCAGGTCTGGGTCTTCGATACCAAGACGCGGTTCATGCACAAGTATATCTCTGATATTGGTATGTCCGTGAAGGGAAGCACGCTCAAGGAGTTCGATGCTGACCAGTCGTTCAAGAAGAAGATCCGCGAATCGTATTGCGAGAAGGTTCTTGACGATGTTGTGAATGGTGGCAAGGTCAAGCTGCGAAAGTCGATTGCTGACATTGCTGCCAAGGAAGTTCCGGTGACTGGACGCATCGGAAAGGAGATGGTGATTGTGAGGGTTGTGAAATGACAGTGAAGGATCGTATCATTGCACTTGTGCGCGAAGCCTATGATCTTGGTGTAGAAGAACATCGTTTGCAGACGAACGAAGATCCGAGACTTGCGATTGCCATGATCGCTGATGACATTATGAAACTAGGAGATTTCAAGTGATGATTATTTGGGTTTTGATTATGTTTCTTCCCCTTCTGTTTTGGATTGGGAATAGTTTGGCTAACATTGCCACAGGCATCAAGGTTCTGGAGAATCGTGTGAGAGATATGAATGGAGGTTCCAAGTGATTTTTGGAAAAACGAGAGAACAGAAAAGCGCAGAACGAGCGCGAAGAGTCCAAGCGGGACCGAGAAAGCATAAGCGTGTTTTTTTGATCTTTCCTCGAAAGCTGGATGACGGCAGATGGGCATGGCTTGGTTTTGTGACCCGATACCTGAAGACAGTGAAGGTGCGAAAGGTTTGGGTCGATAGGAATTTTTATACTGTAAAGGAACAGAAGTGAACATTTTCTATCTCGATCCTGACCCATACGTTGCTGCTCAAATGAGTTGCGACAAGCATGTGGTCAAGATGATTCTCGAAAGCGCGCAGATGCTCTGTACGGCTCATCGAGAACTGGATGATGACGATGTGCCCAAAAACTTTTACAAGAAAGCACACTTGAATCATCCAAGCACGATTTGGACACGATCAGCAGCAGCCAACTATTCTTGGTTGTATGATCATTTTGTGGGTCTTTGTTACGAGTACACTCATCGTTATGGCAAGATTCACATGTCCGATTCAAAGTTGCGGGATGCTCTTGGTTGGCTTCCGCGAAACATTAGAACGGGCAAGTTCACTGAACCCCCTCAGTGTATGCCTGACGAATACAAGGTAGAGGGTGACTCGATCACTGCCTATCGAAAATATTACAAGGGTGATAAGGCTTACTTTGCCAAGTGGTCAAAGCGAGATGAACCCAAATGGTGGAATGAGTAATGCCAATTTTAGTAGACTTCAATCAGGTTGCCATCTCTAATTTGATGGTCAACCTCAACATGAATAAGACAAATGATTTTGATGAAGATATGCTTCGGCATATGATTCTTAACTCTCTTCGCTTTCACCGTGCGAAGTTTACGGAGGAATATGGTGAACTTGTCATTTGCTGTGATGGTCGTAACACTTGGCGTCGTGACGTTTTCCCTTTTTACAAGCGCAATCGAAAGGAGACTCGCGCCGCTTCTGGTTACGATTGGAACCGGATCTTTGAAAGCCTAAATAAAATCAAGACCGAGATCAATGACCACTTTCCTTACAAGGTGGTGCATCTCGAACGAGCCGAAGCAGACGATGTGATTGCCGTGTTGGCAAAGCAATGGACGCGGGACGAGAAGGTTTTAATTTTGTCGGGCGATAAGGATTTTATGCAACTCCAAAAGTATGACAACGTAAAGCAATACTCCCCTGTCCTCAAGAAGTTTCTTCGGACTGATAATCCACAAGAGTTTCTATTTGAGCATATTGTTCGTGGCGATACGGCAGATGGTATTCCGAATTGCTTGAGCAAGGATTCTGTATTTGTTTCCAAGGAACGACAGACTCCGATCACAAAGAAGCGACTCGCTGAGTGGATGGAAAAAGGTAAGGTTGATTACAAGAACGGTGATATTGGATTTGATCGCAATCGTCGATTGATTGATTTTGATTACATTCCAGAAGACTTAGAGAAGAATATTACTAGGTCATACGAAGATGCTCCTGTTGCCGATAGGTCGGAATTGTTCCCCTACTTTGTAAGCAATCGACTTTCAAATCTGATGGAGCATATCACGGAGTTCTAATGTAAAATGGGAAAGACAAATCGCGATCGAACACGAAACAGGTATCTTGAAGAAGATGATGACTACGCATACCGACGAGAATCAAAGAAGAAGCAAAAGAAGAATCGTCGTAACGTAGAAAAGAACTTGATGGATGCCGTTCTTTCGGGCGAGTATGATGAATATGAATTAGAAGACGAGTTTTATTCTGATCTACAGGATGGTTGAATTGGGAAATGCCGTGAGGCTACCATCCTTAAACATAATGGTTTGACTGAGGAGGTTCCTGTTGTGATGCGGGAATATGGTTAAAGTAAGTATAATGTAATAATTACTCTTTCAAAATCCATGTCCACGATCGCGTGGGTGGCGGGTACTTGATCCGTAGGGGAAGGGTAAGTAAGTCCTGTGTAATGCGCCTAGTGCGTGAAGACCACCGGCATACCCCTACCCACTCATCTATTATATTATTGAATGATTATAAATGTAAAATTGAGTTAAACCCTATGACCGGGAAGTTTAAACTTCCCGGTCATTTACCATCGAGATATAAAATGAATCCATATCTTAGACCATATGATCTACAAGTAAGAAGGGACTGGCCCGACGATGATCAGATTGAGGAGTGGTTGAACTCTCTTGATGGTCCGTGTGTCAACATCATGGTCGGTCCTCGAAAGTGTGGAAAGACCCATTTTGTTGAGAGTCAGGGACTTCAGGTTCGCGGATCAAGGAACGATAGAAAAAGCACCGTGGACCCGACGCTTTCTATAAATATCATTGATCATGATTTATGGCAGGTGTCTGAAATTAGAAAGGGTATCAAAAAGGAAGAGTCATTTATTTTTGACTCGACGTATTTCACAAGAGCAGAAAGAAAAAAGATTCTTAAAATGTTCCCGAAGACATACTACAAGGTTGTAGTTGCGTGGGAACTCTCGGATGAGGAGCTAGAGCTAAGAGGCTCTACTCCCGAACAGATTGAAGAGGCAAAGAAGACTTATGAGCGACCAAATTCAGACGAAGACATTGACGAACTGGTATATATTTTTTCGTGACGTGTGGCTACCCTATCTAGTTTCGGCTGGATTTCTGGTGTGGCTTTTCAACAGCTCACTTGGTTTTTTTACTTCCACTCTCGTCATCCTTTTCATGGCAGGAATAGTGGTACTTGTTGCGTTCAATTCGTGGACCACGGGTCGCGAAAATGGAATCAACTATGCTATGGAAACGTTGGTCGAAAATGGGATTATTCTGGAAGGTATGATTGACGGCGAGTTTTGTGTGAAGCCTGCTTCCAATGTCGAGATTTATGAAAAGTGTTCTAAGTGTGGTGATGGTGAAGTGTATAATCCATCACTCACAAAACAGCAAAACGAGTTAGGAAATGTCGAAAGATAGAGATTGGAACGCTGTCGATGCTCATTTTCGCAACTCTGCGGGACCAATGCGTGACCGTAGACTTCGCAGAAATGTGTCTCGACCAAACTCACAAAATATATTGAAAGAGTATTTGGATACTACATATATTTGTGACTTCTGTGGAGACGAATTTCCTCATGTCAAGAGGATTGTCGTTGACACTGATTACGATCGAACGATTTCGGAGGCTAAGTATGCTTGCGAAGAATGTTCCCAAGAAAAGGAAGAGCAAAGGTTAATGAGTCATGCGTCACACAAGCGTTGATGATTTATATTGGTCGAATGTTGAGTTCGCAAACGGTTTTCATAACGTAGTGAATCCCTTGGATTATCTTGTTGAAAAGCAAGAACGAAAAGAGTTGATGGATTGTCTTCTAAAACTTTCTGTTGATGAATTGAAAGCATTGATGTACGTCTCCTATGATGATAATACATTATATGCTCTCTCGCAGGGGATGTGCTGGACCAAGTACAAGGCTCAGAAAATTCATGGCAATGCTTTGAGGAAGTTGCGCCGCAGACTGAAGTTTGATTTTAATTGGGAACTGGAGACTATATAATGGGTAGGGTAAAAGACCTCGGAATTATTCTTTCTAACATTACGAATGACGGAATTGAATCTGGATATTTCGGTGATCGTCTGAAGGATTATGTGTACGAAGAGGCAACTGTGGGTTTTGGTATTAATCGAGGATTCGTTCAGCAGTTTGTTGAAGTGAATGTCAATGAAATTGAGGAGGACGCTTTCAATGTCTGATAACAACATGGGACTTCGCGAGAAGGTGAAGAAGGGTATTGTTTCTCTGGACGAGGCAATCGAGATTGCCAAGGACTACAACGAAAACATTCAGCGATGGCTGAAGCGCAGAAAGGACGCTGGTGTTGTGGCTTCCTCCGATGACAAGCCCAACAACAAGAAGAACAAGCGCAAGCGCAAGGCAAAGAAGAATGCCAAGGTATGACTATGAATGTCAAGAAGGGCATGTGTTTGACGTTTGGCAGGGAATTAAAGAGGAACCTCTTGAACGTTGTCCTGTCCATGATGGCGCGGGAGCAGTTCCGCCGCCAGATTCAGTTTTGGTCGGTGAGTGCTGTAACGCGCCGGTCAAACGATTAATCTCAAATACAAGTTTTGTTCTCAAAGGCAAGGGTTGGTACAAGGATGGATACTAATGCCATTATATGATTACGGATGTAAAGAATGCGGAGATGAGTTTCGCGAGATGGCAAGAATTGATGATCGCTTTGTTCCTTGCGAGCAATCTTGCTTGGAGTGTGGTGGAGAGATTACTCTTCTGATTGGCGCTCCTGCCTTGGTGGACTCTGTGATTATCAATCGAACCAAACCGGACGATGGATATAAAGAGGTTGTTGCGAAGATCAATGAGAAGTCTGGTATCAAGGGAACTCGATATGAGATTGAACCGCAGCTTGAGCAGAGAGAGAAGAATAAGCAGAAAGCACTTTCTACATGGGAAATCAAGGAAACTGTTAATGACAATCTAAAGGCAAAGAAGGGTCGCGGCAACAAGGTGCCGAAGAAGAGGAGTAAGTAATGTTTGTTCATGAACCCCCAATTGAATTGAAATACTCACCACTATCTGTTTCCTATGAAAATGGTGACAGATTCTATGAGGTGGAGCCGGGGGTTCTTTGTCCCAGCATCACTTCCGTTCTCTCTGTCAACTCGAAAGAATCTATCGAAAAATGGAGAAAGCGAGTTGGCGACGAAGAGGCAAACAAGGTTTCTCTGAAGGCACGCTTTCGTGGAAACGAAGTTCATGATTTATGTGAACGGTTTGTGAAGAATGAAGAGCAGTTGATTGCGGGTCAGCAGCCAACTTCAATTGAAATGTTCAATGTTCTAAAACCAAGTTTGGAGAAGTATCTCACCAAAGTATATCATGTAGAAGTTCCGCTATATTCTGTCTCTCTGGGTATTGCTGGAAGAGTTGATTTGATCGGTGAATGGATGGGTGTTCCTGCCATTATTGACTTCAAGACTTCTGCCAAGCCGAAGAGGGAAGAATGGATCTCAAACTACTACATGCAGTGTGCCGGATATTCGGTCATGTATGAAGAGATGACGGGAATCAAAATTGAACATGGTCTTGTTTTGATTTCTGTTTCTGGCGACATGCCAAAGATGCAGGCGTTTCCTGCTCCAGTCAAAGACTGGATTGAACCGTTGAAAGATACAATCAGGAGGTATAACGATGAGAATCGAGGATGAGGATAGATGGATCGAAGAGAAAATCACAGAATGGTTTTCTATTTTTCAGAAGATTTGGTCTGATCCCCTTGTTATGATGTTTGTGATTGTTATTCTTTTTGATAATTTTTGGAATTCGTGTGTAGCAGGATAGGTTGTGAATAAGTTCAATCTCTATGATTTCTTTTATTGTAGTATAGCCGTTGTTCTTTTTTTGGTGTCAGCGGCTTTGGGATTCTTTGTTGGAGTAGAGTATGCTGATAGAGTGACTCCACAAAAAGATCCTGTCAACATCCATTTTCATTATGGTTCAAGAGGCGTTAATAAAAAGCCGAAGAAGTATCTTAGTCAACAAGACGTGGATTGTCTCGCGAGGAACATCTACTTTGAATCGGCAAACCAGTCTCAGCTTGGAAAGCTCGCTGTTGGTCTTGTTGTTATGAATCGTGTTCGTAGTGATCGCTATCCAAATACGATTTGCGGTGTCGTCAATCAGAGAAGTCAATTTTCTTGGGTCAACGATGGCAAGTCGAATATTCCCAATAACGATTGGGCATGGAAGCAATCCCAGAAGATGGCAAAGAGTATTCTGAATGGAGAAGCAGAATTCATTGGCTTTGGTGATGTTACACACTACCACGCCGATTACGTTAGCCCGAGTTGGTCCAAGCGTATGAATCAAGTGACGCAAGTCGATCAGCACATTTTTTATGAGTGAGGTTATTGTTATGATGAGCAAGAAGGAACTTGCGAATACATTTTCTATGGAGGTCGAACACATCGTATTCGATCATAAAATGACATACATGGATGCCATTGTATTCGCTGCCAATAAGAGAAATATGGAACCAGAAACTGCCGCGAGTCTATTGAACAAGAACATCAAAGCGAAGTTGGAAGCCGAAGCGCGTGATCTGAACTTCCTTCCTAGACTGTCGAAGTTGCCTATCTAACATGTCCGAGTCCACAGCCTTTGATGCGTACAATAAGTTTATGGCATTGAAGCAACACTTCTCAAGCTCGTCTTATGACTTCTTTAAGTATCATGGAAAGGTTCGATCGAACATAAATACTTTTAGAACTAAAAAGGATAGGTTTTTCTTTGAGAAGATTTCACGAAAGTATCAGGGGCAAGAGTTAATTAACTTCTATGTTTCCAACTTAATTAAAAATCGTGATATTTGGATTGGTGAACTCACAAGAGATGCTGAATGTGACCGGACATATATTTCTTGGAAAAAACGCATTCAGTCGTTGACATACAACTTCCAGTGTGATACAATCTTGCTTCATGAAAAATGTGAAACTTTCAATGATCTATTTTCATGTGAAGAGCCTTATAATGAATATCCAAAGCTCTTTGATGTATATCAGGAAGGAGACATTCAATTAGAGTCGATCATTGGAATTGATTTTGTTTTGGGTTGTTTTGGTAGCTGGAACCGAAACTACAAGGGTGACATTATATGGGATGACTTTTATCACCTGTGTAGATCATACACACCCTTCCTGAACTATGACGTGGAAACCAAAATGAAGTTCAAGAAGTTGCTCCAAAAGGAATTCATGTGATTAAAAAAATTGCGAAATATTTTGAACTAAATAAAGTGTTGAGAAAGAAGATTGAACTCTTAGAAGAAGAGGCATCTCTTCAACAAGACCTTCTGCTAAACCTTGAAGAAGAAAACACAAAGCTAAAGGATACGGTCGTGTCGTCAATGGATCTGGTGACACAATACAAGAATGGAATGATCCAGATGAAACAATACATGAGTCAAATGATGACTTCCCAATACGCAGCGGAAGACCCGTTTGATGAAAATGAAGAGGAGGATGAGCTAGACGTATATAGAGCATTGAGAAAAAAAACAACCATACACTAAAATACAAATAAAACAAATACAAAAAATACGAGGTATTTATTATGTCAGCATCGTTTAGTCAACTCAAGAAGTCAAGCAAGAGCAGCTTGCAGAGCCTTTCAAGCGAAATTGAAAAGCTCAACTCTACAAACAAGAATTCGTCTGAGGACGATCGTTTTTGGAAGCTCTCCGTGGACAAGGCTCAGAATGGTCACGCGATCATTCGGTTTCTTCCCGCGTCCAAGAACGAAACTGTTCCGTGGGTTCGTATGTTTTCTCACGGATTTCAGGGACCGGATGGTTCTTGGTATATCGAGAACTCTCTGACTACGATTGGTCAGAACGATCCGGTGGCAGAGTACAACCGCACGCTGTGGAACTCTGGTATCGAGTCGGACAAGGATATTGCGCGTAAGCAGAAGCGAAAGCTCCAGTATTACGCAAACATCTTTGTTGTGAGCGATCCGGCTAACCCCGAGAACGAAGGTAAGGTCTTCCTGTTCAGGTTTGGCAAGAAGATTTTCGATATGATCAACGACAAGATGACTCCAGAGTTTGAAGATGAGACTCCGGTGAATCCGTTTGATCTTTGGGAAGGATGTAACTTCCGCCTTCGCGCTCGTCAGAAGGACGGGTTTCGGAACTATGACAAGTCGGAGTTTGATTCTCCCTCTCCTCTGAAGGATGACGACGAGGAGCTTGAGCGCATTTGGAATACTCAGTATTCACTTGCGGAGCTTGTTGCTCCCGATCAGTTCAAGTCCTACGACGAACTGAAGGCTCGCTTTGAGAAGGTCATCGGTGGTTCTGGCGCTTCCACGTCAGCCGCAGATGCTTTCGATGAGCCCACTGCCAACTACGAGGAGTCCACTTCGACTGACGAAGGAGACGACTCTCTTGATTACTTCAAGAAGTTGGCTGAAAACGTCTAATCATCTTTACGACGATTAGGAAGCCCCTCGCGTTTCGGCGCGGGGGGCTTTTTTGTTTTTCACCTTACACAAAAATGTGAGAAATAAAATACTGACACCGAATACTAAAGACAGGCTGGGTTCGGGTACTACTTTGGCGTTTGACCATACGGAACATAAAGTTTGGTCTGCGTTACATGCCTGCATCTGTAGCCATCCGTTTTGGTATGGAAGATCCTCTGTTAGAATTTGCGCGCATCCATCAGTATTATCAAAAACACATTGATCATAATCTTCTTGAGAGTATCCCCAAGCAAAATCCTTCCATAGCTCTTCATTACAGAATCTTTCAACATGCTCAATATCGCAGTCAAAATAAAAAGTTTCTTCCAGAATGGGAACATCTACAGGATTGCTGGGCCACCCTAGTTCATCGGGTTCCCTCATCCGAACTCTCCACGACTCAGGTTCTTGTGGATGTAAGTCTCCTGTGTTTGAATTATCGTATACTCGCCAGTGAATTATGGGCTGTAAGAATTCAAACCAAGGCATTATAAATCCACGTTTGCGCTTTGAGACATTGCCGGATCGGTTTGTGTGGTGAATGGCATTGGGATAAGATTGCTTGCTGCCTGACTCACACTCTGATCTTTTTGGTCAATGATGACTGTTGGTGATGCTCCACCTCCAGCCATTCCTGAACTAACGCCTGCGTCTTGAATCGCAGCCGCAGCACCAGCCCGCCTATCTCCACCAGCCGTTTGTGCGAGAGCTTCCGCCTGTGTACCACTCGGTTGTCCAGCATCGAAATCATATCCCATGTCCCTCGCCAGCTTGTCTGCTGTATCATATTCATATCCTGTTTTGGTAAGCAGGGTCATTGCGCCAGCCTTGAAATCATCTGCCTGCATTGGGTCAATATGTTTTGGACCAAGCAATAGTGCTTCCTGCTTGAATGGATCGAGGGATTCAAAGGCTTCTGTAAGTGGAATGTTTTCGCTAGGTGAACTTTTCTTTGGTGCCGAAGCAGGAGTTGGTTTTGCTGGTGGAGGTGTTTCTGCTTCTGTAGACTCTTCTTTCTCTATCCCCAACAGGTCGAGCAGTTTTCCTCCCACATCATATCCCATAATATTTGGTAAAGAATCTGCTACAGAAATCATTAGCTCTTTAATTTTTTCTGGTATACTAGCAAACCATTCAACAATAGGTCTGACCATTGATGAAATGTCAATCTCACCCATATCATTTAATTGTTTTTCAAACTCCTCGAATCCAAGAAGTCCTGCTATAAACGCAACAGTGTCTTTCAAAAAGTTGAGAGGAACATCAATCAAATTTTCAATTAGTTTTTCAAACCCCTGAGTAATTCCTTCTTGAAGTCCACCCTCTTCGTAGCCTTCCATAAATCCAGTGACGAATGATATGATGCCGGTGATCATTGTTATGGGCCAGAACAACTTTCCGAATAGTTTAGTTATTCCTCTCAGACCCCCAGAGAAAAGTCTTGAGATTATTTTGAATCCGGGTATGCTTTGAAATACATTTCCCAAAGCTCCAAGTATACCCGGTCCACCACTATCTGTTGTTGGAGCTTCTCCGTCTTCACCTACTGGAACAATTCCTGATGATGCTTTTCTCTCTCTTTCTTGTTCAATTGAACGAAGACGATCAGCGGCACTTTCAGACATTAACTCTTCATGCATGATCCTTTCCATCTCTGACGCATCAACCCAGACAGCAAGCATTTCTGATGATATATTTACAAGACTGTCAATTCCAACGTCAATGTTAGAAAGAAGACGTTTCATATCATCTAGTGCATCTGACTGAGAGTCTAGTTGAGAAAGACTTTCGCCAGCACCTTCCGTTGAACTGATTACTGTGCTGTCGTCTTCTTTCTTTTCATCCATTCCAAGAAAGGCTTTTCCCATAGACATGGTAGATTCGCCTATCGCAGTTCCTAGTGGCGAACCTTCAAAGATAGCTTGGTTCATATCACTTCCGGTTAGCTTTGCCGTTTCTATTCCTTTTTTGGCAACTCCGGGCAATGCTTCATGGGCTCTAGTTATAGCTGCCCCACCAGCTTGATCAACACTCTTGGCATACGCTTTAAACCCATCAGTAAATGAATTGATGGATCTATTGAATGCTTCCATTGTTTTTGCGTTTTCTGCTGGGATCATCTTATCTACCTTTTGTTGTTACGTTCTTCTTGTTTCTGCTTTTCTTTTTCAATGTGTTCAATAACCATGCTAACATATAAATCTCTTTCCCACGGAAGCAGTCCTTCAATATCTGCTAAGGTGTAGTTGTGATACTGCATCAGTGAGAAGTTTATCCTAAGTGTCCCCTCTAACGAATGGTCAGCGAGGATCAAGTAAAAAAACCAGCAAGACCTTCTATTCTAATATCTTCCTTGTATCCACATTTTTCACAGTTGAATTCGACATCCTTATACATCTTTGGCATGGTGTCAAAAAACTGTTGAATCTCTTTAAATTGATCTGACGTAAACCCGTCTATGAACTCTTTCAATTCATCCTTAGTGTAATCACTTTTACTATACACATTCTCTCCGTCATAGATTTGATCAACACATTCAGAAACAACCTCAAATAATTCCTCTGTCGAAGCGTTTTCTCCACTCTTTGTATTTTTACTTTTCATCATTTCCATATTTGGATACTTCATTATGATTCCAACATCTTTCGTGAGCGCGATCTTCTTCTTGTGCTTTTTATCCTTCGTCACATCAATATTTGATAGATCAATTTCAATTTCGACTGACTTACAATCTTCTCTTTCGCAGTTCTTGTTGACATAGTTTGTTTTGACCACATCTCCCATTGATCTTGCTCGTAGGTTGAGAAGAACATATTCAATATCAAACAGGGGCATTTCGCTTACATCAACCCCATCGGTCACAACACAGTTGTTGATGATTTGCTTGATTGCTGTCGTGATTTCCTTTTCGTCTCCACCTTCCATTGCCATCAAAAGAATCTTTTCTTCCTTTACAAGAAAGGGTCTGTATGAAATTTCCTTTCCTGAAGATGGTAACTTCAATGTATAAATGGGCACATCAAGTTTCGGTAAAGCCATAATCTAATCTCCTATATATTAACGACGACCATTATTTATGTTTGCATTATCTCCGGGGGAACCCGCATCACCTTGTTGTTCTCCCGACATGGATTTCTTTACATTTTTGCTGAATCGAATATTCTGTCCGACCTTACTTAAAATCTTTCCACCAACGTTGTCAAAGATGGCAACCCCGGTTTTTTGTAATGCTCCTTGAACATCAAAATTTGGAAAGAGGCTGCTCACATTCAAGAACTTGCTGAACGGACCAGAAGAAAGGTCTTCCTTTCTCCAGTAGCGATAGACCATTGATACCTGAAGATTGTGGAATGAATCTTTTGATGACCAGTCTAGCTGCATCGGAGAAACCATTCTCGGAAATGCGTCGATGAGCGTGACAGCATATGATACCTTGCCACTTGTGTCTAACTGTTCGATGGTGATGTCCGACACATAATCATCAAAGTAACTGAATTCGTTTGTGGAAGCATTGTCCTGAATATAGGATTGCCAGTCCGTGAATAGTTCGTATACACCCAGACCCTCTTGGCAATAGAAACTCAATACCATTTCATCATAGATAGACGCAGATGCGATCTTCGCAATCGGACCATGTGTTATTCTGTCTGCTGTCTGAAAGTATCTTCCCGGCATCTGCGCTTGATTACAGAGAAGAGCAAGGTGTCTTGAGCTATCGCTGTCAACAACAGCACCACTGATCATGACTCTGAAGTTGGCAGGAGACGCGAGTGAACCACCAATTCGTGATTTGAATTCGTTAATGTTCATTGTTACCTTCTTCCCTCGTAATATTCTCTCTTGGAATTGATCCAGACTCTTCTTTTGTTTTCACCAACAAATCTTTCTAGTGGCAGAAACAATGCGATTTCCCATTCCTCTTCAGGAACTTCCATATATCTCGATCTAACTTGCTCAAACAAATACTTTTTAATACATGGTCTAAAGTATCTATATTTAGCAGATTTCTTTAAAACATTGTATCCATTGGAAAATAATCTTAATCTCTCTGGATCACTATCGTTTTTTGGTTCTGTTTTCAGGTCATACAAAGAGTCCATTAGAACGGCTCTCCATGTGTATGGAAGATAATGTAGATTGATTCCAAGGAAACCATCGGCGTGTGCTTCGATTGGAAACACCAGAGGGAACTCGTCATAGTATGGCAGCGTGTCTGCGTGCTTTGCTTCATATTCAAACATGAACAATCGACCCATCATGATCCTTCCCCGTAGGGTTGGCTTCATCCTTCGATTCTCTCTTCCGATGCGAAGGATTCTTTGCGAACTAGCACCCTTCAGTTGAGTCATTCTGAAAGAGGTTTCGCGATACCACTCTCGGGCTTCTTCTACCTTCATCGCAATCTTGGTGGATTCTATTTGACGCTTGAGTAGTGTTTTAAATGTAGCCTTTTTTACCATTACTTGATTATCCTGATGCCCATTGCTTTGAGTGTTTCTTCTGTCCAGATTTCAAATTCCCACCCACGATCCTTTGCGTACTCTATCGCGTATTCCCATTTTGATGTGTTCATGCCATAGGCATAAACTTCTTTGATGTATCTCTGGGTTTTTCTCTTCGGCTTCTTTGGTGGTTTGGTTTGTTTCTTTGGCTTTATCTCTACTATCACCGTCTTTCC
>CENS01006690.1_pt1 | contig 45644 bp, 16 predicted proteins | sample 530201 | NCBI WGS metagenome assembly CENS01 (sample SAMEA2619747, study PRJEB7988) | marine metagenome | biome: marine biome (ENVO:00000447); feature: surface water layer (ENVO:00002042); material: "saline water (ENVO:00002010), including plankton (ENVO:xxxxxxxx)" | depth 5 m | reverse complement strand
AACTTTGGTTGATACAGGATCTATTTGATAGAAATCCCAAATACTATTAGGGTTGGGCCGAATAGTCTCTTGTTCCGGTGTTACACCACAAGTGATCATTAATTTTTCATAGTCTTTACTAAAGGCTTTTTCCAAACCTATCATAGTATCTGTTAAGCCAGCCCAAGCAGCATAATCTGACTTATTATAGTTATTAATATCATTCAAAATACCTGTCGCATAAATTTGACCCTCTAGGGTAATATCTAAAGTACCACCCAACAAAGCACCACCTGGAGTAGCAGACAAGTTTGTAGACAAAGACACTGACGGGGCAGCTAGACCCGATGCGGCAAAACTATAATCTCCGTAAACTATATCTACGCTGCGTGCTTCAGTCATAGATTATCCTTTTTATTAAGTGTCCGAGTTTGCGAAATTAATTCCTGAAGGCATGTGTACCTGATTAACATCCACAACAACAGACCACATACCATTATAACTGGGTCTACCGTTAGCTTTAATAGCTAATCTTTGTACATTAGCGTCTGAGCCAGCATTTTCAATGGTTACTGTAATAGGATCTGTACTACTATAGTCAACACCAGTATACCTTTTTTCTGGATTACTTTCAGACCCCATTTTAGTAGTCGTACGACTACCATCGCTGTTTCTGTAACTTAGTATTGCACCTTTAACTTCTCCGGCTACAGAGCCAAAACCATTGGCAGTACCATCGTTAAATAAAGCGCTATAGTTAATTGTATAATTCCACACAAAACTTCGATCATGATCATCAGCACTTTGACTGTCATCTTCACTAGTATACTGTAAACTAATTGTATTATTAAGATTAGCTGTTGTATTAGCGTCTTTATGCCAATCTGCTGTCAGTTCAGACGTAACATCTGCTAAAGTTCTGCCTCTTAAATAGAAATTACTTAACTGAGAAGAACCCCTCATTCTATTAAAGTTAGCATTACCGGGACTAGCAAAACTACCAGCAGCAAAAGTATGATTATTCCTGCAAGAATTCAGACTAATAGCATTACCTAATTCTATGCCCGCTGTATTATCTGTTGAACCACCATCAGCCGGTTGTATATTTTTAAATCCTCTGTTATGTACCCATTTAGATCCATCCCAAGCTAAACCTAAACCATTATCAGCTGCACCTAAACTAACATCATTAACATTTGTAGTAGCAAGTCTTATGCTTACAATTTCATTCTGTGTGTCCGTTGTGACATCTAACGGATGTATTCCACTAAATTGATATTGTAAATCTAGTGTATCTAAACCGATATTACCTGCTGTATCTGTAATTTTCAAATATTTATTTACAGAATTTGATCCGGGCAAGTCTTTACCGTTAGCAGTAAGTTGAATTGATCCAACTCTTAACTTACCGTCCACAACCAGCTTCCCTGCTTCATACCAATAGTTTGTGTCAGCAGAAGAAGAAATTTTCCAATTATTATCGACAGTATCTACATTAACACCTAAAGAACCAGTATTAACATCGTATTGAAAACCCTTTTTACTACCAGCATTACCGCTGCCAACAATTATAAATCTATTACCACCATCACCAGCATTATTAAATACTGTGCTAACTCCGTTATGAGATCCTAATATAATATTATTGAATACATTAGATGCACCTTGTACTAAAGACACATTTGCTGTAATAGGAGGCTGACCAGTAGTACCAATAGTAATTGCTTGCGAATCAGCATAATATCTTAATGTATTATTTCCAGATGCAACAAAATTTTGATCTGTGAATAATAAGCTGTGTTTATTAAAAGTTTGACTTACTAAGTCTCCATTATTTCCAACCTTAAATACAGTGCCTGTAAGACTTACAGGAACCTTCATTCCTCCTTCAACAGTCATTTCATTAAAAATACCAGATACACCAGTAATATTATGTACTCGAATACTATTGTCATCAACTAAAGTTTTAATTAAGTAGACAGAATTATCACCATTAACAGGGTCTTGTGTGCCACTACCCTTAATAATAAAATCATAACCATGATCACTACCAATATTATTCAAGAATAAACCAGATCTACTAATAATCAAAGGTCTTTCTTCTACAGAAGTAGGGCCTAAAAGAAATTCTCCATCTGGTTCTATATCCTTATCTGCTCTCAAATATGTCAACTCTCTTGTACCAGTATTAAATATTAATTCATTAACACCACTACCAACCTTATCGTTAACCCTAAACATTAAACCACTGTTTTGTCCAGATATGTTAACGGGTAATTGCCATGTTGCAACACCGTTGGCATCGGCATGTAAACTATAGCCAGGTATAGTGGATAATCCTACTCTAAGTCCCTCAGTAGTAAGTGTACCACTAACGTCTAAAGTAGATCTAGGCTCAACGATATTAACACCAACCCTATTTATAGACATATCAACTTTAAGAGCTGAAGGATCGTTGCTACCTCCTGGATTACTACTACTAAATATTGCAGAAGATTGGAATTGTCCTGTGTTGAAAATAATTTTGGTATTATCTATTATTAACTTATTAGTATTATTAGTACCTAATTGTAGGGTATTGTGGAAATTTCCACTGAGCCCATGTCCTATCATTATATGGTTTACGCCAGAAGCCGTATTATTATGACCAATAGATATACCGCTACCATGTGTATGGACATTATTATCTCCTAAAACAATATTAGAATTACCATATATAGGATTTGCTATCAAATCTGCTTCATCATTACCGTCTTGGTAGGCTATTACATACCCTGAAGAGTAGCCAGCAAAACGATCAGCAAAGCACTCATCACAAGGATCTAGTCCGTGTACAATATCATCAAAAGTGCTTTTAACATAATATTCAATTGTATTAGTTGATTCTATTGTGCTGCTAAGTTTAAGTGTGGTAGTATAGTTAGACCCAATATTTTCTTTAATAATACCTAAAGGTTCGTTAGTAATAGCATCTGCGCCATCTAAAATAGTACCAACAAATACAGATTCATCTTGTGAAACAGGTGAATATATGCCTACTATAACTCTGTCTCCACCGTTAAAAGCTGTAATATCTCCAACCACAACTACATCTGTACCGGATACTCTACAAGGATATCTAGCATAACCTACTGTGTTGTTTTTACCGTATATTACATTATATGGTCCATAAATTTCATTATCAAAACCTATGCTTAGGCCACTTACTATAACTTCATTGTGACCAATCACTACGTTGCCACTACCTAAAATCAAATTTCTGTCCGCTGAAGTATTAAAAGATATACTATCGTGTCCAACAATGTCATTATAGGCACCTAATACAGAATTATTAGTACCTAGTACAAAATTACTATTACCTAAGTTTTGTATGTTTTCTCCGTTAAGATTAGTGTATGAACCAACACTATTAATATTTAAACCAGACATTCTGGTTTTGTTACCATATACTAAAGACCCACTAGCTTCGGATACCCAATTATTAATACCAAATACCGTAGTATTCGCCATATTGTCGCCAACAGTTTTAGTATCAGTACCTACAATAGATCCATCAGTACTAATGGCTATACCACTAGTATTATTTAAAATACCGACTACAAGATTATTTTTACTACTGATCGGAACATTATTTCTTGGGCCAACAACAATATTATTACTTAAATTACCAGTAAGATTATTATCGTTACCGATAACAAGAGACTCTGTAATATTGGATACTGTATTATTTTGTCCAACCAATACTAAGCTATCTGGAGAACCAGCAGAAGTGTCATTGTTGATACCTATAAGAACACTATCATTTAGTCCACTAGTAGTACTAACGCCTAATCCTATAATCATAGACTTAGTACTACCAGTTAAACTAATTTCATTACCAACATAAACACCACTATTAATACTTTGAGGATTATTATCTCGACCAATACTAATAATACTGTTACCACTAACGTCTGACAAATTACCGTATACAATATTTTTACTGCCAGATAAATTCAAATTTGAACCTATAGCAATATTCTCTGTACCACTTACACTAAGGTTACTACCTAAAAATACATGTCCATCTCCTATTGCAGTGGCATCTATACCGAAGCCGATGCCTGATTGCCCAGATACATTAGCAGATGACACGAGGCCCACAAAGTTATCGCCGTTTACAACACTATTATTACCTATAATAATACCATTATCTCCGGTAGTTCTAACTTGTGTACCAAGTGCAACATTAGATAAACCAGAGACTGTTGAATCGACACCCACAACAATATTACTATTACCAGAAACACTACTAGCATTAGCAAATACTAATAATTTATCTCCTTCAGCTTGGATATTATTACCAACCATAATACCTGTGTTTGAAGTAAAATCATTGTTATTACCAACAACGATATAAGACAAACCACTAGTTGTATTTGCATATCCTAAAACATTATAAAAATGACCACTAACATTATTTAAGCCACCTAATACAGTATTAACTAAACTAGAACGGAAAATTTCACGATTAACACCTGTATGATCTACAGTAAATAATAATTCACCACTAGTCTGACTTGTTGCAGGATCTAAGATTTTTGATTTGATCTGGGCATAATTAATAGTTGTATAATTACTGTCTCTGCCAGCAAGATCAATAGTTACAGGTAAACTTCCTGTTTCTGGTGGAGTTTGACTATTATGTAGTAATAAAACCCTGACACCTGTAGCACAATTACTTTGATTTTCTATTTTTAGTCCATCTAATGCACAATCGGTCACCACATGTAATGCAGCATCAGGACTTGTTTCGTTAATTCCAAGTCTACCCGCAGAAACATCATAGAATAATATATCTCCCGCATCTGTACCAGATACGGCAAAATCGTTATTTGCATCAAATAAATCTGACATTTTTATGTTTCTCCGTGAATAAGTCGTTAGGTTTTATGCTATATCAAAACTATTGTTTTTAAATTTATCAATCGCTACTTGTATTTGTGTTTCTGCTATATCTTGTAATCCAGGCTCTAATGCTGCAAGTGCTTCTGCTCCTGTTATATCTACTTGTAATCTAATAGGTGCCATATTAAAGTTAACTTCCGAAGGAATTTGAGGAATTTGTTGACCAATATTGCTTAGTTGACCAAGTAAAGTATTAAGGGTGCTGGTAAATTGTCCTAAAGCCTCAACATTAATATTACTGCTATTAGTAGATACACCCTGAGTAGTCATATTTTGTGAAAGTGCTTTAAAGCTGTCTATTAGAGGACGAATAGCGCTATTTAGTTCTGTTAGTGCTCCAATTCCTGGTGTTCCATTGTTTAGATATGCAACTCTCCCACCCTGATTCATAGCCTGTAAAGCTGGTAGGTGCTGTTGTGTGGCTGTCTTATTAACTACAAATTCACCGGGAGTCAGCATCGCTGGAACGGTATCTGTTCCCTGTGGTCTGTAAGGAATTAACATTCCATTACTAGCGTATACCGGACCACCTTTACTATAGCCATAGTATTTCATCATTCCTTTTAATAGACCTTTTCCTACTGACGATAGACTTTCTGGATTAATAACCATATTAGCCATAAGTTCATTAGGTTGTTCTAGCATGTCTGAATTGCTATATCCTCCTGTAAAACCTATACCAGAAAAACCTTCCTCATAATATTTTTTAATTTGTGGCCCAAGTTTTGCTTTGATTCCTGATTGTATACTAGTGACATTGCTGTTACTAGGACCAGCATCACGGCCTGAATTTTGCAACGCATGTGCAAATTCGTGTAAAACAAGATTGCTATTGGACATCTGGGCTGTATCTCTAAATTTAATCTCGCTTTGATTCGGATTTGTACCAATTACTTGAGCATCAAATGGACTGTCTGTAAAATGTTCTGTATCTGTACCAACTGAAGTAATACCAAACATTCTTGAAGCAGCTTCCTGCAATTTACCATTGTCACTAGCATATGGAGCTAATTTCGCAGCTAGTGCTTGGACTGCTCCTTGGGTTTCAGACATGTCCATTGCTGTGTTATTGGAAATCTTTCCTCCCTTATCAGCATAAACAATTCCACCTGTACTCATAGCTCCACTATTAATAGCTTGTAAGAGCCCAAGATTTTTTTGACTAGCTTTAGCGTTAACCACATACTCGCCGGGTGTTAACATTGCAGGAATAGTATCTGTGCCCTTTGGTTCGTAATTAACATATTTACCTTCTGAAGCATAAACAACTCCACCCTTAGAGAAGTTGAATAGTTCCTTTAAAAAGTCAGCTGCATCCATTCCTCCTGCTTGGCCCTGGACCGGTAGGGGTTGTCGTCCCGCAAAAGGGATTTGACCTTTTGCTGCAAATCGTGCCCCTGACGCATCGGTTCCGCCAAGCATAAAGTCTGCAAAATCAGAATCTTTAATTAATTTAAGACCAACGATTAATTTTCTAGTTTTTTGGTGTTCGTGCGTTACATGATTAGCAAGATCTGTCATGCTTGCTGTATTAGCTGGAGTACCTTTATGTCTATCATCATTGTAAACTTGATTACCGTCTTTAATATTTGTTAATCCTTGCTGACTAACATTTCTACCCGTTGTTGCTATCTTCATAGTTTGAGTAGTCTTAGCAATATTTTCATCCATCTTTTTAATAAGGGGATTTTCTCTTTCAACAGGTACTCCATCAACCATACCAGTAGTAACATTACCACCCTCTTCAAAATAGCTAACACTACCACCTTTGCTTCTATTAATAGATTCTAATAACGGTCTATGTTTTTGTGTGGCTCTACGATTAATTACAAACTCGCCCGGCGTAAGCATAGCGGGAACAGTATCTGTGCCTCTAGGTTCGTAAGGAACTAGTGTTCCTTCACTAGCGTAAATAATACCTCCTTGACTAACCTTTTTAACTCTTATACTTTTGTTTTGTGTTTGTTTGTCTGGATACATAACACGAGCTAGATTTGGAGCACCAAAAGCATTCATCTTACCAATATTATCATCTGGCTTAGCGTTAGGATTAAATACTCCTTGTCGAGTAAGGTTTTTCTCCATATTAGCACGGAACATTTGCTGCTGTCTAGGATTCATATTTTGATAATTTGCAGCAAGTCTATCGTATCTAGAATAGGCATTAGCTTGTTTTACATATGAGCTTGAAAAACTTTTTCTAATTTCTGCTTTTTCTTCTGGACTAGCATTAGCAATAATAGCTTGTAACTTAGGATCTTTTTCTAAACCTGCTGCCATTCTCTTCTTACTAAGAGATAAAGCCCTAGCAAGTTTTTGAGCACCCGCGCTTAAGTTCGTTCCTTCTGCCATGCCTCCATAGATAGCACTGAGTTGTTCAGAACTAAATGGTTCATAAGCAGCTTTAAGAAGACTATCAGGTACACCGATACTTCTTAGATAGTCTGGATTAGCACTTGCCATACCACCATATTCTCTATCTAATCTCTTACGAAGATTTTTTCTAAAGTTTTCAAAGGCTTGAGGATTTTCAAATTTATCTGGTACTTGTAAGTTCAAATATTTAGCAACAGACATCAATTCTTGATAGCGTGCTTCTGCTTTACGATTTGTCTCTCTTCTTTTCTCTCTCTTCTCTGCATAATCGTGTTTTCTTTTAGCTTTTGCAAGACCTTCTGGGGTATCGTAGCCCTTGTCTCTGAAACTAGCATCCAATATTTTAACCTGCTCGTCTCTTAGATCATATAGTTCTTTAAGTCTTCTATTTTTTGCCTCAGCCCAAGATTGAGGAGTCTCAGGAGGTATATAGAAAGGTGGTGGTCCTTCATTTTCTACTCTATCAATTTCCTTTTGATACATTTGACCCTTCTTGTAGATTCCTCTATCTTCTTCGTCAAAAGCATCAACACTACCAAATGTGTTCTCTACATTATCTAATAATTTCATAGGATCTGTATTGTTACGATTCTCTCTCATCCTATCTGGTTGATTCATCGTTTGAGCAAGTTTATTTTTCTGGGTCTGTGCTGCATTTACTTCTGCTTCGGTGGCGTTGGCGGGTAATCCTAATCTTTTTTTCTTCTTTTGTTCTGCTAACTCTAAATCTCTTGCTTTCCGTTGTGCGTTGAGGACTTCTTCTGTGGTGGCGTTAGCGGGTAATCCTAATTTCTTTCTTCTCTCTTCAGCTCTTGCTTTTGATGCTTTTCTATTTTCGTCCATTTGTGCTGCTAGATTTGCATTCATGGCTTGCCAATCAGCTGAACGTTTTTCATCAGCCTTTTTCCTATCTATGGCTCTTTGCTCTTTAATTCTTAAGTCTTCATCTTTTTTATATGTTTGAATTGCTGCGTCTATCTCTGCATCAGTTTTAGTTCTTTCCGTTGTATAACCAAAAAAATCGTCTCCTGTAGTATCTGAAAAGACGTTTTCTTTTGTTGCTTTGTGTTCATCAAGTCTTTGTTGTATAAAAGCCCTTGTTTCTGGATTGTTGTTGGATGTTCTTGCTAGTTTTCTTTCAAGTTGATCATTAGTTTTTATCCAAGCAGCTTCTTGAGCAGTAAATCCTTCTGGATTGAACGTTTGAAGACCTGTTGCTCGTTGGTTTGCTTTCTGTGCTTTTACTGCTGCTTCAGTATCTTTTAGTATACTTCTGTCTCCCATAAGACCAGCTACTTCTTGTACATTCATAGCTCCAGCAGCTATCAAACCAGCTGCAGGAGGAGGAAAACCTAAGGCGACATATTGACCAGTAGTCAATCCTAACTGACTAAAATTACCTAGTGCTGTGTCCAACGTACCTCCTTGTTCTGCTCCCAAAGCATATCCAAGAGTAGATTGAGCCCCAACATCACCCATAGTTGTTCCTGTACCGGTGCTTGCCCCCAGCAAAGTATTAACTATACGATTTCTACTTGTTTTTCTTGTGTCTGCAGCAAGTCCGGTCACCGCCCCTACAATTGGACCTAACAATTTAGTCGCTAAAGCAACTGGTCCAGAGCTGCCTATATTTCTTACATTGCTCATACCTGTACCAACTTGAGTACCAAGCTTATGTAAAAGATCAAGACTACCCCGACCTCCCTGAACAGCTGTATCTACTAGTGTATCCAATGTTCCCATGTTCATATTAGCACTGAGCAAATCAGATATACCACCTGTAACTCTGCTAATAACATTACTACCAGATCCTCCTAACGAGCTTCCCACGCCTCTAATCTTCTTTAGCCATCTGCCAAATGTAGGAAACATTCCTCCTATTTCATCTACAGAAGCCACAGCACTAGATGCATTTCGTGCATTTCGAGCCGTACTAGCAGCCGTACTAGCTCCTCTAGCACTTATCTCGTATCTACCAGACCCTAAATTCATATATCTCTGTAAAAAACTTAAAGTTTTCTTGTCTACACCATCTAAATAACTCTCAGAAAAACTAAAATTTTCACCCATAAGATTAGTTTGGAACAATCCACTACCTGGCATATTCGTTATATCTCCAAGAGTATCTACTCCACCAGCAGCATATACCGTTCCACCTCGACTATATGCTTTAGTGCCACCATTTATCGCATGTAATAAACCTCTGTGTTTTTGTGTAGCTTTGCGGTTTACAACAAATTCACCCGGCGTTAACATTGCAGGTACGGTATCAGTTCCTCTCGGTTGATAGTCTACATAAGTGCCATCACTAGCATAAACCACACCACCCTTAGCTAAATTCTTAGCTCCTGTAGTATCACCCGGTCTACTAATTCCTAAACTGGTACCTCTAAGTTGTGCAGTATTAAAGTTGAGTTTAACCTGTTCTAATCTACTTAAGAAATAATCACTGGTAGCTTTTAGTATATCATTTTGTTTATCTAGAACTCCCTGTTGAACACCTTCAGTAGCAGCTATAAGTGACGCCTGTTGTTGTTGTAGCATTCCTTTTAATGCTTGTATCTCTTGACTTTCACCAGGATCTGCTCTTAAATTATCTATAATAGTTCTAAAAATAGGACTATTTTCCATACCCATACCTTGAGCCTTAGCAAAACCTTCTAATAAGGTTGCTCTTATATTATTGATTTCTGGTCCTTCTAAACCACTCATTGTACTAAGTTGATTGAATAATCCTAGTGCGTCTTTAGTTTGAGAAGCAAAAGCTTGTTGTGCTGATGCAAATGCTTCTTGTTGTGTAGAACCATTTCTAAGTGCTTGGAAGTAAGCCTGTTGAGCAGCTTGTGATTGTCTAAAGGTGGTTACATTGCCACTAAGAGTTCCATCTAAAATCTTAAATGTATTGCTTAATTGTGCTAACTCTTGAGGAGTACTACCAACTAATTGCTCTCCAAACTGCGCCCCTGCTGATTGTATAGCTTGTTGCTCTTGCGCTATTCTACCAATCTCACCTATAATATCATTTATATTACTCTCAATACTCTTTGGTAAATTTGCAATAGCGGCTTCTGTGGCTTTTAATGAACTTTCTGTATCTCCTAATTTTTTAGTTAAGGAGAGAAAAGCCTTTGAGGTTCTACCACCAGTATTCTCAGAATCATTAGCCATCTTATTTAGGGCGTCATTTATATTATCTACTTCTATTTTTAGATTATCTCTACGTCTACCAAGATCAGTTGCATTAAGATTATTTGCTCCAACTCCTGCTCTAGTAGCATCTACTTGTGTTCTAGCTGAAATTCTTTCACGAACGTCAACCCTTTCACCTAATGCTTGTTTTAGTGCAATATTGCTTTGTAGAATAGTATTTTGATATGTTGCTTGACTATCTCTTAATGATTGTTGTAATTTACCGTATTCATTAGCTCCATTAGCAGCAAATTGCAAAGCCTCCTGTAAAAACTTAGCTGATTTAGCTGCTGCTTCTAATGCTTGATTACCAAGATTAAATTCTGGAATGTTTTCTTCCAATACTTTTTGAATATCAACTCCATCTCCACCGTCAGCAATTGCCTTAGCCAAACTTTTACGAATTTGATCTGTAAGTGCAGTTTGACCAAACTGAGCTTCTAACTGTTTAGTAACAGCATCTACAGTATTCTCAGCTACTTTCTGTGGAGCGTCTCCAGCTTGCTGACCTCTGGCTGCTTCACCAGCAATAATATCATTAACATCCAAACTAAATCTAGACATCTGCTCCATAAATGCTGAATCTCTTCCAGCAAATTGTGAGCCTTGTCTAATAGCTGCATTTTGTTCTTCTCTACTAAAATTACTAGGATTAGCCAGCACATCGACAGATTTTAGATTTGCTGTAAAGCCTGTGGCTCCACTTACAATTTTCTTAATAGCCGTACTAGCTTTTGCTAAATCGCTAGAAGCTCCATCAACAGCACTGTTTAAATTATTAAATGTTCTGGTTATACTGGCTGATTGAACAATAAGTGCTTTAGATACTGCTTTCGCAGCTCGGGCTCTTTCATTTTCATCCGACGTAGCTTTGTCTGTAGCTCGTTGCTCCTCTATCATTTTCTCTTTAAGTTTATTAATCTGTAATGTCTTTAAAGCTTGTGCTTTATTTCCAGAATTAATCTCTGCTGCTTGTTCTTGGAAAGCCGGACTCGCCTCAACAATTCCTGCATATAACGCATCAAGACTACCTCCACCAGCAGATATTGCAGCACTGGTTTCGTCTAGTGTTTTACCCAAGGATAAATACTTATCGACTATAGCACGAGCAGCTGCTCCACCAGCTTCATTATCAGCGATTGCTTGACCTGAAATATCTTGTTCTGTTCTACGGTCTCCACCAAAAGCACCTCCAGTAATAAAACTTAAAGCACTACTCATCATACCAGGTTGTGCGGCCTTTTCGTTAGCTTCTGCCTTTTTTGTCTCTTGTTGTTGAATTTTGTTAAAGTTTGCTATAAGAGCTTGTTGTGCTGATGCATCTTTAGTATTTTTACTAAATCTTTCCATAGCGGCTTCACTAGCGCTAACAGCTTTATCTATTGCAATACTAGCCAGTTCTGATTCTTTTTGAGCAACAGCACTATTGAATCCATCTATAGCCAAAACCAAACCAGCCAAAGCCCCAGCTGCTGCACCCATCGGACCAAATTGAGCACCAACAGCCACAGCTGAACTAAAACCAGTAGCGGCACCTGATACACCGGCACCTGTTGTTCCACCAATAGCACCACCTACTTGGTCTGCGATCATGGGTGCGCCGAATGCTAAAAAGGTTCCAGCATTAGCTATTCTTTGATTACGAATTGCTTTTGCATCTTGTTGACCTCCAGTAGACCCTGTAGTAGCGGCAGCTTTATTATTAGCTTGTGCATTTTTATTTTGTGCTGCGGTTAAGTTTTTACCTGACTGATTAATTTTTTGTTGAGTTTGAGCACCGGTTTTAACCTGTTTAATATATCCGCCCCATTGTTGACCAATCTGTTTTTCTGCCATTGCTCTAGCATCTGATATACTAATATTTTTATTGTTAGCTCTGATCTGTTTTATAATAACGTTGCGTTGCTTCTTCTGTGCATCAGCTACCATCTTAGCAGCGTTCTGGTCACCTGTTTCTGCTGCTCGTATAAGTCCAGAGGATACTGGTCCTCCTACCTGGTTTTCTGCTTGTATTCGAGCGTCATCAAAACTTATGTTCGGCTGCTGTTTAACTATTTGTCCAATAATATTAGCTAGTAAGTCATCCATTGCTCTTTCAGCAGCTGGCGTGGTAGCTTCTATATTATCAATAAAATCATAAACTTCTCCACCACTTTGAAAGCTCTGTATACCACCAACATAACCACCCTTGTTATATCCCTTAACTCTATCTGCTTTATTTAAACTATTTAATTTTTCAGAACCTATTCTAGAAGCGGCTTTTTTATTAATAACAAATTCACCAGGAGTTAACATAGCCGGAACAGTATCTTTAACATCTCCACCACTTGCAAATCCGTGTATATATCCACCTAAATTCGCGTTTTGAGTTTTAATATTTTTCTTTGTTGTGTTTTGTACTGTTTGACCAAGACCACTAGTAGTATCACTATAAAGTTGAACAGCTGGCAACTGAAAAGTTTCGCCTTGCTTAGTCAAATTGACATTATTTTTAAAAGCATTTGCTATTACTTGATCTGCCTGACCAACAGGATTCAATGCGGAACTAATTACTTTTTTATTAATATTTTTTTCTAAAGAAGATGTGTCTGCATAGCTTTTTATTTCAATTAGTTCATTATTGGGACCAAAGGCATCAATTCTTGTTTGTCCTTTGCCTCTACCACCACCTCCAGATTTAGTAATTAATCCTCTCTCTTCCAAGAAGTCTTCAAACTTTCTTCCTCGCTCTGCTGCATCTCCAGATTTAGCCGCTTTCATATATGCTGTTTTTGCAGGACTATCGCCATATCTATTTAAATTAAAATCTGTTTGAGAAAATGCATATTCAAATTTATCATTTGGATTAAACATGCTTTTATTTTTACCAGAAGTTTCAAAACCCTCGCCCTTCTTCTTCCTCCATTTAACACTGGCTTTAGGGTCGAGCACATGTTTAGCAGACTCTGGATAATCTTGAACAGATCCACCCCGTGCATATTGATTGATCTTATGCAAACGCTTGGTACCAAGTGCAGCTACGGCTTTTTTTCTTACTACAAATTCACCCGGGGTGAGCATAGCCGGAACAGTATCACGACTTCCAGAACCAGGAACCAAACCTCCTGTAGCATAACCTTTAACATAACCGCCAGAGTTTAAAGTGTTTCCACCACCTCTTCTAAGACCTCCTAAAAATCCTCCACTAAATTGTGTTAATGCTTTAAAGCCTTTAATAGCAAAAATAGCAGTTAAAGCAGGAAGTGCGCCTTTAGCGGCATCAGCAACAGATATTAATGCACTACTTATATCTAATGCTGCTCTTGCAAGATCCCTGAATCCTGAAGAACCAGCAATACTTCTAATAAGCGCAGTAAATTGTTCCTGTACTTTTTGAATTTGATTGGCCAAGCCTTGTTGTGCTATAGCAGCATCCCTTGCTAATGATCCGCTACCTTGCTGTGCAACATTTAATGCTCTCTGTGCGGTACTAAACTGTTGAATCAAGGGGATCACTTTGCCGATTTGCCGGAAACCACCCAACTCTTCTACAATTCTACCAAAACGTAAATCTCTAGGATCTAAAGTTCTTAAACCCTGACTTAATAATTGTATGGCTTTATAAGGCCCAACAAATTTACCTTCAAGGTCAGTTAGTGTAATTCCAAAGGCTTTTAAAGAATCAATAGTATCTGTTCTTTGTATTCTAGTAAAAATAGTTCTTAAACCAGTAGCAATCGTTTCTGCGCTTTCACGAGTAGTAGCACGAACACTTGTAAAGACAGCTATAAATTGATTTAAAGCATCTGTGCCTTCGCTAACACCTTTACTCGCAGAAGCAAACACACCACCAGCACGAGATATGGCGGTAATAATGTCACCGGCTTCAACAGCAAATCTTCCAGCAACAGCATTAATACTACCTAATGCACCCTCAAGCTGATTAGCACCTATACCAAACTGTTTCATTAACGCAATACTACCCTCTACGGTTCTATTTAAATCATCAAACGTTGGAGCTAATGCACTACGACCCAAAGCCTGCAAAGCTTTAGATGTATCACTAGCACTCAAACCAGCCTGTGCTAAAGTTCTAGATATACCAATTAAATCATTAGAAGCAACACCTAATCCAGTAGATAGCCTAGTAATATTTTGAGTTAAGAAATCTAAACTACCTATAGACGTTCTACTAACCTGGGCTACTTTAATAAGTTCTTTTTCAAAACTTAAAAAGTCTTTTGCTGCTGAATTTACAGCATTGGACACTTTGTATATTACTCCTGTAACAGTAGCAAATGCTGCAAATCTTCTAACAGCTAAAGCAGACTGCCTACCAAATTCTTCAAATTCAGAAGTTAAAGCATTAGTAGCTTGTGCGGCCTGTTGGTTATTTTGAGAAATTTGAGATGCACTTTGAGCGACTTGTGATATCTTTTGAGGAGCAGACTGTAAACTTGAAGATAATTTTTGTGCAGATGTAGCTAAATTAGCCAAAGATTTACTAGTAGATGATGCTAATACTTGTGTTTGTCTTAATGTCTTGTTAAATGTAAGAAAGGACTTGTTTGCTGTGCTTATTTGTTTGGCTGTCTTTTGATTAATTTGTACATTAACATTAGTATTAATACTACCTAATTGTTTGCGTATATTGCCAACAACCTGTCTAATGTTAGACGGTCCTCTCAGATTAATCTCTGCTGTAAGGTTAAATCCTTTAGCCATATTTTAAATTACCTTAAAAAAATAACGCCACGCTAGTAGACAGCATGGCGCTATTGAAAGAAATGAAAACCACCCCGAAAAGAAAGTTAGTCTGATTCAGCCTTTTTTGCATCCTCGTCGTCTGTTTTTGGTGCTTCATCTTCTTTTTTCTCTTCTTCTTCAAGTACTACTGGATTGCCATCATCGTCTAAAAATGGTTGGGCATCAACAATATAGTCTCCGTCTTCGTCAACCCTAGTACCATCTTTATCAACAAAATTACCTTCTTTATCAATAAATCTACCACTCTCATCAACCAATCGCCCGTCTGCATCAACAGTATGGCCTTCTTTATTAATGAATCTTAAATCCTCATTAACAAACTTATATTTCTTCAAAAACTTATTTTCTGGTAAGTTCTTTTCGAAATTATTATCTAAACCATATATCATAGTTGCCAATTTGCTTGCACCAGCCAAAGCGACAGGATCATCCATCCTATCCATATAGTCTGCTAAGTCCTTAAAATAAGGCTTATCATTCTCTTTATACACCACACAAGCACTAACTAAATAATTAAATCTAGCATTATCGGCTTGTCCTTCAGCACTATGGTTATCCAGACTAGTTCTCACACTAATCAAATCCCTAATCTCTAATCTAACATCCCTCATTTTTAGAGCTAGTTTTTTAGCGTCTGTTAAAGAAAAACCACCCTTTGCAAGCCTTTTCTCTCCATCGTTGAGTTCTTGTTGCAAATTATCATACTTAGCTTGCTTCTCTTTATTCCACAAGCCCTGATCCTCTAATACATCATCCATTCTGGCTCTAACAACACTATTACTTTTAATAGCATCAGTAAAAGCTGTGTTATAAGCCTTTTGAGCTTCCCTTTGATCGACTAGAGAAGGAGATCTAACCATAAAGGTTTTTTCTTCTCCGTCTATCTCCACCTTAAAATCCTCGGTTTTCATAATCATCCCTTTCTTAAGTGTCTTTAGGTCTACCTAAATTATAATAATACTGAGTGTTAAAATCACGAACTTTCGCAAAGTCCTCCTTAATATTTCTAATTTGATTATTGCCTTGGTTTAGAATTTGATTTCTGGTATAATCCCAAAGTTCTGCAAATTCTTCCTCTTGTTCAGTAAGTGGGCCTTCTTTAAAATGACCCCATAAATGTCCAAAATTTTGTTCTACTTTATCTAATGCTCCTATCATTGTGGTCTTAATACGTTTTTCTATTTGTTGTCTTATTTTATCTTTATTTGACATTGTGATTCCTGCTTAGTTCTTTAAGTTTTTGAGTAATTTCTCCTCTAACATCCGGTAGCTCACTCTCTTGAACTACTTTACCATCTTTTGTAGCAGCAAATCGGGATTTAATTTTATCCAATCCTACTTTAGAATTTAAACTCAAAATATCCTGTGCCTGCTGCTTATCATTTCCAGCCATTAAGAAGACTTCGTTGCTGTTCCTAACCTTCTCACTCATCATACTATCTACACCTTTTTCTTGCTTTTGTTTCTTAATTTCTTCTTGATTATATATCATCCAACCATCTAAAGCATCATCATCCTTAATAATCTCTTCACTAGGAGATTCTGGGTGTTCATATATTTTGTCATACATACTACTAATATTTATTAAAGATTTTTGCTCCTCAGAATATTCTATAGCAGAATACGGAAACAAATTGTGTTTACTATTTACATAGTAATTTCTCCAATATTCACTTCTAGCGATCCTCTTATAGTCTGTAATATCTAATACGTTTTTAGAAATTAAATCAATAATATTAGTAAACTTTATAGAAGATATGTCTTCTTGAGCAGGAAAAACCAGTTTATCAGTGTTGTGATAAAATAGTGTGTGTTTAATTATGTATTCGTGTCTCTGTCCTTTAGCCAAATTTTCCAATACCAGAAAATCAAAAGAATGAACTTCCATATGTAATTTAGCTAATTGTTTTTTTAGACTATCAATTTTTATCCTGTTCCTTCTGCGTTTTTTAATGTCTATGTATTCTTGATATAAAAACATTTTAGCTTTATCTAATTTTTTTTCAGTATCTGACACTATTTGTTGATAATTAGGTAAAATAATTTTAGCATTAATAAGATACTGTATTAAGTCTTCTTCTAGTATAAAATCATTATACAGGTTAGACTCGTATGCGTCTTGATATATTATGTCTGCTTCTATCTGCAAATTAATAGAAGGACTTATAAGACAAAGCAGGTCGTTGCCGTAAGACAGGACCTGCTTTTTGCTTAATATTCTATGAACTAACTGTTCTACATTTTTCATATCCACTAATCATTAATCCATCCTTTTGTCTTCTTACTCTTCAACCATCAACAATTCTTATGCCCTAAAGTCAGCATCATCAACAACTGCGCTATATTCGTAGCCAGCTGCATTGACATTACTATCGGCAAGATCATCATTAGCAGGCTTATGAGTAAAGTGACTATAGGTTAAGTAGCTATAAGTAACACTTGCGTTACCACCACCGGTATCGCCACCTTCATAACTAACAGTCTGTAACTTGTTTTTACTACCTAGATCAAAGAAGCTACCATCACAAAGTACAACCTTAATCTGTTTATCAACAAGAGCCTTAGGATTAGCACAAGTTTCTTCACTCTCAATAGCACCTACCATATCACCAGTATTAGCAACGCATTCGATGTCGCAAGTAACTTCAACAGGGAAGTTAACAAAACGAGTATAAGGTAGTCTAGCACCTAATGAGTAAATTTCTTCACGACCGAGATCCATACTCATGCTAATGCTTTGAATCTTACTACCAGGTGGAATACCGCCACTATTCTGTGTAAGAGCAGTTGCAGGATCAGCAGCTGGACTATTAGGTAGTGCAGATCTGTCTAAATCAAACATTTGTCTACGAACAATACCAGCACCACTATTAGGATTATCAGCTGCAGGACGCATACCAGAACCAATATCTGTAGCCCCTGGCTGAGATGAACTCAAATCCAACCAACTCTTATTATTACCTACAATTGTAACATCTTCAGTAAAATTACCGTCTGAAGGGAAATTATAACTAACACTACTAAGGTAAGCAGGCTGAATTACACAAGCAGCAATTGCTGTTCCTGCAGCATCACTAGCTGTGTCTTCATGAATTGTTAGTCTGACAGAACAACGATTTTCAGCAACTTCAGTAAGAGTTCCTGTACCCATAGCCATACTGTAAAGCGTAGGCATACCATCAAGAACTTTGTTAAGACTTACTTCAACTTCAGGAATATCTTCAAAATTTTCATAAAGATCCAACTGACCCATCTGATAGATAGGTTCTAGATTAAAGTTTGTATTAATACCTACACTCTGCAAACCTTGAACGGTTGTAAAGTGGTCGTTTGTCGGTCCTGTCGCTCCGGAAGGTCCAGAAAGCTGAACGGACTGACAAGCGTAAAAGATTCTATTATTAGCCATAGTGGATCTCCGAAATATGTTTTAGGGAATTTTGTGAGAACTTACCTTATATAATGGTTTCAGACGTTATTCTAATTGTACACCAATATACATTATTATTTACACTTTCCATATCCAAAATAGACAAATCTTTGATGTGAGTCTTATTCCAAAAATATTGATCAACTAGGTCATAGTACATTAATCCATTAGGATTTTTTGCACCCCTATAATCTATAGGATTTACTCCACTATTGACAACTTTTTGTATGTCATATAGTTTTATGTCCATTTCCTTTTGTAATCTAATTATGTCCGTTATTCTATTCTTATCTGCTGCATTTTCAGCAAAAATATGCAACAAGATGTCTTGTCCAACATTGTGTGTAAGAGTACCTAATTGCCACGGAGTAGCATAACTACGAGCAATAGGCTCTATAATAATACAGGGCATTTGTACTCTGTGATTAGCGGATAAATTATATTCGCCTTTATTTGTTTGATTGATTTGTGGACTAGGTTGATATGTTAGTTCTTGCAGCTCTTTCCAGTAGGGATTTGTGCTACTCTTATATATTTGACACCATCTATATGCATAATTAAGTTGTACTTTACTACTTTTAGATATAGGCTTGTCAAAAACGACCTGACCTAATGGATAATTTATATAATAACCAGTTGTAGCGACTCCCGTAGGGCCTGGAACATGTATCCCATTGACAGAGACACCAGAAATACTATTAGGAGTATTGTTGTCATTTATTCCATCAAAATAGTAAAATCCCTCTTCCCATACCCAATCTTTTTTAGGAGACTGCCAAACCTGACCAGCTTTATATCCTGGAGTTTCTGTAGTTTTCAGCTCATGAAATGTGCCTCCATACAGACCACTTGTAGGTATATTTACATTAACATAACCACCTATATTAAGAAAACCCCAATCTAAAAAAGCTTTTGTGTTTTCTTCTAATTCATTAATTAATGTATTTTGTGTTAATCTTTCAATACCATTAAAAACGGAGTATTGTGGTAGACTAGTCATAAACTTTTCTCCAATTCAGCTTGCATCATATTTTCTATTTTGGAATCTAATTCACTAATAGCTCTATACACCCAATTATTGTCTGCAACGCCAACATACTTAGCAGGCATACGCCAATTTTTGAGTGATTTAACCATAACAGCATTTCCTGTTCTAGATCTACGACTAGGACCTATTTTAATAGCATAATCTTTAACTAAGATACCTCCTCCTCCTAATAATAGCCAATAAAGCCAAGGTATGACAGAACCGGTCTTTTGATCTACTATTGTAGCTTCGCTCATACCTAAAACATCAGAATAGTCTTGTTTAACCATACCTATAAAGATCCCTCCTGTAAGACTAGACCCAGATATTGACACAGGCTTAGTATTAACTTCTACATTATTAATCCATGTATTTACTATACTATCAACCCTACTTGCAGGATTAGGTATACCTAATTCATCTTTTAGTTGACCTCTTAATAATGATTGATATTCACCTTGAGACTCAATAGCCTCTTTGACCATAGTCTGCAATTGTTTTTTTATTCTCTCAGCAGCTTTTTTAAATACATTTCTTAATTCCACAGTTAGAGACTGTAAAATTTTCTTTTGTACAGATGAGTCTGAATCTAAAAGCTGTAAAGTTATATTCATGATTTTTGCCACATAGTAATTATATAATCATTAGAACCTAAACCTACTGGATTAGGCTCGCCTGCTCTTGAATATATGTAGTTCCCATAAGTCGAAATATTATTATCAATAATCATTTCTTTGCAGTTTTTAAGTTTAGGCAGTAACGATATGGAGCATATGCTTTGTACCATACCATCAGATATATTAATTGAATCTGACCCCCAATTCATCCAATATTTGCTATCAAAAATAATAGCTAAATTAATAACTTCATCTTTAGCAGTATCAACGAAACCAAAACCATTACAAACAGGACATATTGTATTATGAGCAAAGTATATGGCAGGATTTGCTTGAGGCTTATTCGCTGATCTTTGTGTGATTGGATCAAATTCACAATTATAACACAAATCTCTTTTCATAGATTCAAATTTTAAAGTACATGGTACAGATAGGGCGTTAGTAGCCAATAGTGTATCTATGGAATCTTTAAATAGTTTTTTAAATTCAGGAGTAATTACTTTATCAAACATTTTTTATACCTCTATTTTATTATTAATAACCGCCACCACCACCTCCACCATCAGCAGATTGGTAAATCGTAATAGTTTGAGTATCAGAAACAGTAGATGAAGCAGAAACGGACGAGGCCTGTACGGTTACAATTACAGTCTGATCTGTGTCTGTATTAAGATCAGTTGTAGTTAGTGTCGTAGTAGAACCACTTGAACTTGATAGTGCTGTTCCATTAACTGAATTTATACTCCAAGCATAAATCACATCAGTAGCAGTGCCTACATAACTAGCACTCAACGCCACGTTTGATCCACCATTTACAGTTGTATTAGAGCTTATAGTAACCGATGTAAGTGTCGGAGTACTAGAATCTGAACTCTGTACAACAGTAATTGTCTTTGTTGTACTTACACTATTTGCAGCAGAAATCGATGTTGCTGTTAAAGTTACAACAATAGTTTGATCTGTATCTGTATCTAAATCAGTAGTATTAAGAGTTGTAGATAAGCCTGTAGCACTAGAAAGTGTTGCTCCTGTCGCAGAACTAATGCTCCATGCGTATGTCACATCTGTAGCAGTACCTACTTTAGATGCTGTGAGTGTTAAGCCTGAACCGCCATTAACAGCAGATAGAGATAGAATATTAACTTCAGTTAATGTTGGAGTTGGAGAGGTACAAGAATTATCATATATGAAATTATTTTGTCCTCCCATATAACCATGATAATAGCACTCATAAGAAGTAGTACTAAAGTCACCAGTAAAGATACCTGTTACGCTACCATAGTAGAAAGTATAAGTATTGTCATCTAAAGCCGTCTTAGTACCAACAGATGTGGTGCCTGAGTACGCTATAGGCTTACCGTTGTTATAGAAGGCAATTGGATGATTAGAAGGAACATTGTTAAATACATACGTTCCTGTAGTAGCCTTGAATCTATAATCGCTACTAGGATTATTATCAAAAACATATTTATTGCCATCTCCAGTGTTAGCTACGGTAACATCTATACTACCGTCCAAACACACATCTGTTTTGCTAGGAGTAAGTGAATCGCAATCAAACTCACCATGATATTCATCAGGCAATCCATTAGGCATCCAATAACTAACAGCATTTACAGTATGTTGATGTGATGTACCATTTCCATTAGGATCTCTATTAGAATCGTATTCCGATGAATACAACGGATAGTACCCATTAACACAAACAGGAGATTCTGAATGATCAAGCAGAATAGATGTCGTAGCAGTCAATGTTGTGTAAGCACTTGGGGAATATACGGTTAGTGAAACGTTAAATGTTTCATCATTTCTTTCTGGTATATTTGTTGTTCCTATAGGATAGAAAGTTTCTGTTGCAGAACCACTTCCAGAAGCATAAGGACTACCTATTATACTCCAACTATATTCTAAATCTGTAGCGGTACCTACAGCCGTAGAACCTAATATTAATCCACTCCCAGCCAATAGAGGAGAAACTCCAGAAGTTATATTTAAGCTGGTAAATGTAGAACTTTCTAATACATTAATTGTATATGGTTTTTCGAAAAATCTATTTGTTTGATCTGTTGTTCTTAATCTAATATTATATATGGGCTTAATACCATAGCTCAAAATAGTATTAGTTCGTAATTCATTATTGACAATAGTAAAGCTATCGTTATCTGTGTCGTTTGTTCCCTCTACTAAGCTATAGGTAAATATATCATTAGCATTAGAATCTGTAGTGGTCAAAATACCAACCACACTAGATATAGCTGCTCTTTCACTAATACTGGTTGTAGATAATGTAAGATCCGTTGGCGCTGATGGATGCACAAATGCTACTCCATTAGGCATATAGTATAATTGAGAGTTAATTGTGTGTGTATGATATGTGCCATCTCCACCATTTAACAAACCATAATTAGACGCAGCATTCGCATCTAAAAATACTGGGAAGTATCCATCAACAGTTAACGGCACTAATGAAGGAACTATATTTTGACTAACCTTCTTCTGTTTAGTAAAAGGCCCAATAGCATATGGGTATTTAGGAACAATCATACTACTACTTGTGAAAGTTAGATAGTAAGCATAAGTACCACCAGGATATTCTGGTGTTACAGCATATCTTCCATTATACTGGTCTAAAATACCCGATCCTTCAGCGTATTCATAATCTTCTATAAAAGCCCCCGCTGTTAAATTATATGATATGTCATTAACAGCAATAGCATTAGTATATTTCCAATCTTCTGGTCTATGTTCATCTGTAGGTTTCGTAATATACGAGCTAGTCATTAAAATAGAATTTGAGCTAGTGTCATCAGAATACTCATAACCAAAAGGACCATATATTGGATAGCCATCAAAAGCAAACCCTAATATTTTTGAATGTCCATTTGAATGCCTAAAATAGTCTCCAGCATAATTACTACCACTATAATAAGGATTACTATTATAAACTTTACTATCATTCCAACATCTACTTAAAAACTTGCCGTTATAATAAGTATACCTATTATCAAAAGTTACATAACCACCACAATCATCCATTTTGAAAAATGAAGAGAAAAAAGATCTGTCGTATGTAAAACCCGATGGAGCATTATAAACTCCTACAGCTACTCCGGATGCTCCTGGAGAAGATAATATAACACCATTGTTAAACACACCGTTTAATCCAGTAGTAGCAATTTCTGGAGAAGATGTATTGGTGCCTCCCCTATATTGTAATTGAAAATTATAATCTTGATCAGATATAGTATAATTATTAAAAAATGTTCCCCTATCTAAGACACCATCATTAACTAAAGAAGATCCTGCTTTCGCTGGGTATGGATCACCATCGGTGGTAACAATCAAATATGTACCAGAAAAATATATACTAGTATCGCTACCATAATTACCGTTAATATCAGATATTTCTACTCCATCGGCATTAAACCATATCTCTGATGGTAAGGATATCCTTTTCCAACTATTTACATCGACACACAAATAAACATAATTTTCATCATAATAAACTTCACCAGGACGTCCTTTAGTAGATGGACTATGCAGAGTTCCTGTGGTGAACGGAGCGAATACCTTATCTAAACTAAAGGTCACAGACTTAAAACTATTATCATAGTTAACTGTAATGCCGTCAGTACCAACTATATTAATTTTTTCACTATTTGTTAAATTACACGATATTTGAGGAGTATCAGCATTTACCGGTGAATTACCGATAGTTAAGGTTACAGGAGGAGGTTCTGGAAAGTCTATTGAACTATTATCTACCTTCACATACCCTAAATCATTCCACCTAGTAGAATTATCTCCTATCTTTAATAATCTGGTGTCTGTTTCATAAGCAGCTTCTCCAATAGCTAAAATAGGATTGATTCCTGTCCAATTTGACGAAATATCTCTTCTAATTCTAATTCTTGTATAGTTAGCATGATTAAAATCCAAGGGAGTAACAAATATAGGTTCCTCTGGAATAATTATATTACTGACATCAGAAAACGGACCAGACCCAGCTCCATTTCTAGCAGCAACCCTAAAATAATACTCATTATCGTTTACTAAATTAGTAACAGTAGTACTAACACCAGTAATAGCTGTACTAAATAGTGTCCATCCAGTATTAGCAGTCTGATCATAATATTCTACCGTATAGTCGTCAACAGGATCTCCACCATCATTTAGGGGTGCTTGCCATGTTAAAAAAGCAGAAGCATCACCACCACTGGCTCTAGGTAATAACGGCTCAGATGGAGGAACAGCATAGTACGTTATCGTTGCAGAATCAAACGATATAGCCCTGAGCACTTCTGTACTCTGGTCTCCTGGGGTTTGAAAGGTAAGATATAAAGACGTATTTTCGTTATAAAAACTAGAAGCAATTAAACCACTAGCTAAAGCAGTCAAATTTATCTGTGTTCGAAAATCTGGATCACCTAGAAAATTTTTAGGACTAGTACCACCAAAATCGATTGGTGGACTACCAATAAACGATGTTGATAAATATGAGTAATTAGTATAATTGGCCGCTTGAATATCGTAATTTATTCCAACTACACCGCTAACATCTGGGTTAAATCCAGATACATTATTAAATTCAAGGTTTAGTGTTAAAGATCTTAAGCTACCTTGGGGAATACCGGGTTGTATCTCTAATACTGTAGCATACTCACCAATGGCCTTTTGATGAATATCGTGCTCTATCCCAGTGCCAGGATAATATCCTATCCAAGAAGTCAAGAACACACCGTCGTTCGGATTTTGAGAATCAGTCACAGGATTACCCAAATCCAATATACTGTTTACCCCACCAGCCGCTAAATCTGTTCTGTTTATCTCGTAGATACGAAAAGCATCTACACCGTCTACAGTATAGTTTTCAAGAGTTTTAGACAGTATTATACTCATACTTTTTTAACTCCCAGTACAAATCCTGAAGGATCACTTAATAATCCAGTGCTCCACGGTTGATTAAATGTGTCATTGTACATATAAAACTGATTTATTCTACCATATCTTGTTTTTGTTAATGTCTGAATATCTCCAAGCTCAACATAATTGTCTAATTCAGCTTTCATCTCCAAAGGAGGTGTGAAATTTTCTGTGTATCTTACACTGGGTTTGGTAACTCTAAAACCATCAACGTATCCATTACCATAAATCCTTAAAGGATTCTGCTTACTATTATTAAAAGCGGAATTGGCACCAGCAGTAAAATTCTTAGCTGGTATTCTAGTAAGTCCCCAATAGAATAATTCATTTGTTCCTGTTCTACTATTTGCATTTTGTACCCAAGAGTTGCCATATTCATCAAAACCATTCAGATTGTCAATTCCCCATTTTATATTCGAAAGATCTAATCCATAACTGGTTCCAGAAACACCGTCTAGAAATACCACTAATCCAGTAGCAGTATTACTTAAAGCAATATGATGCCAATCAGTATCCGTAATTGGTGTGGGATAATATAATTCTAATACTCCTGTATTTTTATGAGCAGCGTTGTCGGATGATGTCAAATAATCTGAATATCTAAAATAAGTTAAAGCTCCGGTATTGACACTAATATTGTATGAAGCATGATTTCTAACAACATTAGAATCGCTTGTTGAGCTACCTACTTGTCTTTGACTCTCAGGAATATTTAAATAGTCTTTACTAAAAATTGTTAAACTATCATTTAAACCACTAAATTTAATCCAACATTCAATAGTAAAATCCTCTTTCCACGTAGGATTGACCCAATCAGCATTCGAATAATACTGCGTTGGCAAATTAAGGTTTGGATGTTCGTAAACCATATGTACCGCGGATTCTAGTCTAACGCTTTCTAAAAAATCTCCACTATTAAGAACAAGACTTTGATCTCCAATTTTACTGTCAGTAGAAAAATTCCCGGTTAGTGCAAATTTCCATGGTTCGTCAGATGCAACAGGGGGTTGATATGTTCGATATGGCTTAGTAGTACTAGTAAGTGGACTATGACTATCAAAATTCAACATTATATAAACACCCGTCTGCAACGGATCAGAAGCTCCCGTATAAGCTACAGTAACATATCTTGTATCTAAAAATTCTTTTTTAGCTTGTGCATAAAACTTGATTCCTCCAATAGCATCTTGAATACTACCTAAATTTTGAACAGACTGATAATCAGGAGTTCCATAATTCTTACTATAAGGCATATATGGTACAGCTGTTATATAACCACTAGTGGATGTAAAAATTTTACCAGTATCTCCATCTAAATTTTTAAGAGCTATTCTGGAAGATGTGGCGTTTGTATTCCATTGAATACTACCACCGGCATCTTCATCAACAACTCCATTAACACCCGGAACAAAAGGTATCACTTTTGCATTTTTACCCAGAAAAGTACTCGTGGTACCAGCATCATCTGATAATATAACATCATCGATAAGTGTCATGCCGCCTTTACCATAGTAAACATTATCAAGATCATTACCCAAATAATAATCAGCACTATACTGTAGCTGTATTATTCTAGTATCTTGCCAATCTAAACCACCATTATAGGTTCTATTAAAATATCGAATGTTATCAAAATGGAATCCACTAATATAAATTTTGTCATCCCAATTGTCTTTATCTGTAATAGTATCGTCTGCGGGTATTTGAAGTAGGTCTATATCCTCTAATTTAATTTGTATATACGGTACTGTTCCTGTGCCAATAACACCAAATTGCAAATGACACCATCTACTAATAGGACATAAACTTTCTACAAATGGATTCTCAGACAACTGATAGTCTTGGTGTTCGGCATCAACCATAAGTATTCTACCAGGCATATTACCACTATTGTTATTTGATTTAGTACCAAAAACAGATCTTACTCTATATTTATTTAAGTCATTCGTAATATTCATATCAAAATGACCACTAACGCCTTGTGATTGTTCAACCTCAATAGCCATAGTCATTTTTCTTTGTTCTAAGTTTTCAAGATGATTACCTGTAACCTTAACAGCACTTAAAATTAATCCTGTCACATTACCACTACAGAAAGCTACAATAGGATGTTTGTTGCCGAAGCGACCAGGTTTGTCACTATCTGCATAGTTATCATCTTTCGTTTCTAAACCCAGTATACGATTAGTCAGAAACACACTATTACCGGACGGCCTATTGAACCCACTAAGTTGTATATATGTAATAGGTGTTAAATTATTACTATCAGAAATATCTATATTAGTTAAAGCAACAAAACCGGGAGGGGAACCAAAACCAGGATATCCATTCCCACTAGTATATCCATATTGTGTTGCACCTGAATACAGAATGCTCCTATATATACCAGTAGGTAATGTCCCATTATTAGGAGAATAGTGCATATAATACCCATTGCCAACCCCATTTTGGTAACCGTCTATAGAAGGATAATTATCTGTATTATGATTGTAGCTATACCCACCAAAAGCATATTTTTCATACTCTAGGGGTTGTCCTGGTTGATAACTCCAATAGTTTGGGTCTAGATTTTTAGTGATAGTACAACGGTCGAAACCGTCGAAAAATAATATTGACATTGAATCTCCTTGAATATACCTATACCTTTAATATACCCCTTTTATGGAATAAACTCATTTGAAACAGATGCTGATGTGACAGCAACAGAGTAGCCTCCACAACCACCACAATTTGCAGGTTCTGCATATTTTTCTGGAATAAAGTTTTTGGCATATCTAGCCTTATCAGTGATCATTATATCGTCTATATAGCCTTGAAACGCAGCATACACCTTACCCCTGCCCGTATTAAATGTATCTGAACGATCATAATCTGAACGCTGTTCTGCTCCAACCACCATATATTGACCGGTTACCATTACATCATATGATGCTACTTTTTTATCTTTTTCTTGTCCATTAACATATAATCTAATTTTATTATTAAATCTAGATACTGCTATATGTGTAAATTCAGTGGTTGATATAGTTATATCTTCTGTTTCAAGAGTAGTTGTTGCAAGAACAGCGTACCCGAATTGTTCACCTGTTTGTCCCCTAAAATCAAATCTCACTCTACGACCACCAGTTCCAGGATCAGTTCTGAGAGATAAATTCCATTTAGAGGCTATAGTAAGTTCTTCGTCTTCTTCATCAAAGTAATCCATTACAGGAGGATTGTGTGCTGAAATCAAACTTTCTATACTACTGGTACGATCCGGTTGAATCCACATCTCAATAGTAAAATCACCATTAAGTGACCAATCTTCTCTTGAAGTAGCATAATTATTATCTACCTGTAAATGAGACCAGGTTCCTGGTGTTGGTAATGACTGATAAACACCATCAAAGTATAAACTTCCTTGTCCAAATTGAGCATTTGAACTTACGGATACACCTTCTAGATGAACAATATCTTTTTCTCTACAACTATGGTCTCTAAGAGATGTATAAATATCTGTAGTAGAATTAGGTTGCATAAAAAATCTAATATCACAGTAAGAGTGTGGGACAGGACCTATAGGACTTATAATATTGGTATAACTATATTCCCCCGTACCTACTGCATTTACTGCTGCAATTCTAAAAATATATGGATGCCCATTAATTAAAGGGTCTACATTAACGCTGTTAATTAAACCAATACCACTAGATGCTTCTGTTAATAAAAATGTGTCACCTCCTATAATCCTGTTCTCGTCTTCTTCTAATACTCTTCTATGGTCATATCTTTGATAATTACAAATATCTTTATAGTGTTCTGAAATTATAGTATCACCATTTTCTGATGTAATATTATTTCCACTTTCTGTCAGTGATTTAGACAAAAAACAATCTGTATACTCTAATACATAATTCAATAAAGGAGATCTACGATCCCATGGAACATTCCAAGTAAAATCTATTCTAGAATCTTCAACGTCTACAGATAAAAATCTAGTAATCTCAGGCACTTCTGGAGGCGGATCATAGGTGAGCAAATCCATAGCACCATAAGAAATATTGGCCTCTTCACCTAAAGCAGACAAAGAAAGGGTATCAGCTACTAAATAGGTTACAGAAGGTGTAGCAGTCGGAGTCTGAAATGTAGCTATATCAGGAATGAGATACGTAACACTTGCTTCACGGGATGCATCAGTAAATGTTATAATATCTGAAGACAGAAAAGTTACTATAGCTTCCCTGACCTCTTGCTCGTCATAGTTTGAAGATATTCCTTGAAACGGTGGTAAAATCATATTGATACATCCTATGGTCCAGAATTATCTCTAGTCGTATCTCCAGATAATATGGTAACTGTATCAGAAATTTTAACTAAAGTAGCTATAGAGTACTGCCCCACTAACTTAGTGTGTTGATACCTATTGACAACAGCGTTAATCCCAGTAAATCTTACCTGTCCCGAACCCAACTGCACCAATAAACAATTAAATCCATTTGCAATTTCAGAATTCATACTTAGATTAACAGGACCATCATTAAAATCAAATGTTATAACTTTACCATTATCAGTTTGTATAATTTCATATGTAGAATTTGTTTGACTATTAGTAGTTGCAGAAAATCTATTGATCTGACCATCATTAAATGTTTGAGTACCATTAAAACTATTATTTCCATTAAGTGTAGCATAATCACCGGAGTTAAAAGTTGCTATTGTTCCTATTCCAAGAGTAACTCTTTGTGTTTCTGGATTAGGATCGTTTAAAAATTCTTTACTTGTGTTAGATAAAGTTATTAATTCAAAATCATTATCAGCATTTGCATACAAAATTTTACCTGTTTCTACCACAAGATTAGATAGGTCTTGCAGTATAGGACTGTATGCTTGTACGTCTTGCCCAATAGATAGACCCGTAACAGATATGGTTAAACTATTAAAATCAGCATCTTGATAATCAAGATCAATATTAGGACCTTCTGTTAAAAGAATATCTACTCTATCATCAACAGATTCATTGAAATTAATTAAATCCGAAGCTACATGATTATGTCCCACTAAACTATTACTAATTGTAACCTGGTTAGAAGAACTGTCTATAGAGATATTAGTACCAGGACCTTCAATAAAAGTTAAAGCCGAATCATTATCATCAATAGTAAAAGAATTAATTGTATTTGAAACAACTAAAGAGGATACGCCAGAACCAGTTTCACCCCGTGGGCCAACATTACCTTGTGGGCCGGTGGGTCCTACTGGGCCTTGTGGACCTATTTCACCTTGTGGGCCGGGCAACCCTGATCCTGGCGGACCTTGTACACCAACATTGGCAACAATATTACTTACTGTTGCGTCACTAGTAGTAATTAATAAATTAGTAGCACTAATTTCAGATGGATCTGTCACATCTGAAACAGTAATTTTTTGTGCGGATTGTGGTATTATATTTAATGTAGCCATAATTAATAAGTGTAAATGTAGTTGTCTTGACCTGTTTCATCTGAAACTTGAATTTTTACAGTATTATGTACTGACCAATCTATGCCGTAGTCAGAACTTAAAGTTAATCTAACATCTAACGTATCTGTTGTACTATTGTATTCATCATATATAATACTACCTGTACCAGTCGTATGTCTCATAAACCCACAATAATCGTAATCACCATTGATACCAGCTGCAATTTGAACATCTGGACTATGACTATATAATGGTCGTTGACCACCAGATATACTAAATGTTAATTCTTCTCCAACCTTAGAAACCGTGCTTGTAACAATAGCTATAGGCTTATTGATATACAGTGGATAGTTTGTAAAATACTTTTTAGGAGTTATTCCAACAAGTGGGTAACTTACCGTATCAAATACAGGAGTATCTAAATTATCCATAGCTCCTATCTTATAAATTAAATCTTCGTTTTCTCTAGTGTTAGATCTACCTGTAATTTGGAATGTGTACTTGCCTTCTGTATTGTAAACTGTATTGTATGGCATAATTTTAATATTATCGTCAATGTTTTCATAAACTTTAACATAATCGTTGGTGTGGAATCCTTCTAACCATCCAGTACCAGGATTGGTGTTTTCTAAATAAACTATGTTTCCATCGCCAGAAGCAACACTAACATATCCATTATATTCTAATAAGTTTAAATCTGTAGATATAAATCTATTTTTATCAACACCTATACTATCTCCAACACTGTAATCAAACACACCACTTAACACTAATTCATTATTAGTTAAGTCAACATCGTGTACTAACACACGGAAATCTATAACAGCATAACCGTTTAAATTACTTGCGCCCAAAGACAAATTCAATGATAAATAATCATCGTCTATGTCATTAGCCGCAACAACAATATTATCACTATATTCTAAGCTTGTTTGCCCAAAATAACTCTTATAAAAATCAACTTTAATCATATCTCCAACAACAGGATTAACTCCAGATATTCTTAGCGAATTATTAGATGAGGTATACGTGGCTGGTAGACCCGTGCTACCCACCTTCAATAATTCTTTTTGAATAATACCAGTAATCTTTGGTAAAAAGTCAAACATAGAATATGCACCCGAAACCGAAATATTGCCTGAATGTGAATAAGGAATAGCATCACCAATACCTGCATCTGTTGGAATATATCCGCCAGCCAATATACCTATCACCGGAGACATAACAACACCATTAGGATCACTATCTGTTAAACTATTTGTTACAGAGATAGACTCTATCCCTGCGCTAATCAAAGGAGGAAAAGTCTCTTGAGTAGGAACAACACTTAAATTGCTTCCTTTGTGTGTCCATATGTATTCATTCTTAGATTCTGGAGTAGCTTGATAATTATATGTAGGAAATATATCTGATTCTTTAGATATTGTTAGTTTGTAAACAGTGCCTGAATCTCTGGATAGAGTTGTTGTATCAAAACTACTTCCTGCAGAGACGCTTCCTTGCTGTATAGAAACACCAGACATCATATCTATAATATCGTATTGAAGACTTGCATTTCTATTATTTCCGGGTAATAGTCTTTGCGCCTCTGTTTCACCAAAAGCCAATCTGGTAGCTAGAGCAAATCGTATACCATTAAATGAAAAATAATAGTCTTGAGCTGGAGGAGGGTCAACTACCTCTGCATGTATTTCTGGTATACTAATACCTGAAATATATAGGACACCTGTTTGATGGCAATCGGACCATGATACAGTAGAGACGGTATCTACGTCCGGATTGATTCTGTCTAGTCTTAAATCGCTGATGTCTTCGAATGGTTGTAAACCAGTTATAGATGCTTTATGTGAAGGCACTAAAGCTCCCAATAATCCTCGCTGGTTATTAGATCCGCCAACAACTTCGGATCTCTTTTGTGTAGCGACACCACCACCCAATATACAATACTGTGTACTGGTAACAATATTGCCCTCAAAGAAACTATCAAAATCAGCAAGATTTAAAGACTCTGTCTTTCCTTTAAGCACTAAAGCATCTCCAGTAATAGGAGCAATCTGATTTGGATTTTGTAAAGATTCTTGCCCACTAATATGTATACCAATATCATCACTATGAATCACATAAGCACCATCATTGCCATCATTATATGTGTCGAAAGCTATATATATATTGTCCCTGTGTTGTATTCTTTGTTCGCTTGGTATATTTTCTCCTGATTGAATTAAATAAATATTTAAGTTATTTACGACTGATGTGCCAGAAAATAATATAGTACTAACACCACATTTATTATGAGGTAAAATGCTTCTACAGGTTAAGGACTCTTCTATGGTAGGAGGTCTACCAACCTCTTGTGATCGTTTTTCAATTAAATCTAATCCTGATTTTGGTGTTATAGCAACATTTTCATCTTTAAAATAAACTGCCATACCAATGTCAGGTTCATTAGGTACTGAAGCATCATTAAATGTAATAGTTTGCTCTACTGTTTTATCTCGAGCATCCGTCACAATTAATTTTAATGATTCAGCATATGCTTGGCCACTAGCAAATGTTGTAGGATAACCTTCTATTCTGAGATAGCCCCCAGCTAAATTAGAATAAGGAGCAACAGGTGAATTACCATCTTCTGGAAAATATTGAGAATAAGTTAATCCAGGAGGTACTGATCCAGAGACTTCGTAACTTTTAATCCCCGTTCTAAATGAGCACAACGCCTCTGGTCCGGGGAAAAAGTTCAACTGTTTTGTATAATAAGTATTACAGAATGGTAGCATGACATCCATTCCATCATAATCACTATTACCACTTATAGTAGGGTGATTGCCATCAAAGTTACCCTCTATATAATTAAATGTGTATGGCACCTGATCGGTATTAGGTAAATATGGTGAGCCTGGTAATAAGCTCGTATCAGTATCAATTGCAGTAATTGTAAAATCTTTTCTTCCTAGTAAAACACAACTAGGTATACCAGAAAAATGATAACTCCAAGAACCACCTTGATCGTTGGCACTCCATCTAGGAGGAGAAATTAAACACTGTAATTGTGTTTCGATAAGAGGATTAAAACCAGTACAAAAAGTAGGCATATCTTCAAGAATAATAGTTGGAGGATAATTAGCGTGTGCTAAACCACCTATAGTCTTAAATTCCAACCCCCAGCCCTCATCACCCTGATCTACATCGATTGCACCTCCAGGAATATAGCCAAGTATACCAGTGATTTTAAGTGGAACACCTTGTAGTTCATTGCTCTCAATTTCCATAGTACTTAATTTAGCAACTGCCATGATCTTGTCTTTACCCAATCCCTTGCAATCAACACTAATAGTATTACCTTGTAAATTAAATCTAGCATCCCATCTTTTTGTCATAAGATCAGAAACATATGAATTAGTCCAAATATTTAAATGTCTATCGTATTTACGTACCATATTATTGGTGGGAAGGCTAATACTAGACTCTTTAAGAGATGCAGGAAATGAAATTTGATTAGATTGATTTTCATTTAGATCAAAAATATCAGCTTTAGTAAAAAATGCATTGTTAGGAGTTGTGTAAACATCAGCAGAAATATTTTTCATTTTCGTAAATGATTCATACAATATAGAATAATCATCATTCGATGTATTACTAGAATATCCATCCTCTAGATAAATAGATATGGGATATAAACCTGTTTTTGCTATAAATCTATTCAGAGCATCCGCATTACCCACCGCTTCTACTCTCCATTTTTTAACATCTGCTTCATAGCTATAAGTTAAATTATATTGAGGAATTTCAGACTGATATGTACCTAAATTTGGAGCATTAAAAATCTTTGCATTAGGCTTATTAGAAGCATCATGTTCAGTAATACCACTAATCACATAAAACTCCATGGACCAAGGCTCATTAGTCGTAAATGGAATTGTTGTAGATTGTGGAATGCCTTGGAATATTACATCTTTATAAAATACAATATTAAATCCTTGATTAGTATTATAGGTTTGATATGTATATCCACCAAATTCATCATAAACAGCTTGTTTTACAGAAATACTTACTGATTGATTAACATACCTATTTGAAGTATCAATATATACAGGACTATCACCTGTGGTTTTGGGTGTTGCTACTATATCAAATCTTTTGGTATTTGTATTGTAACTAGCGCTGTCTAACGATAAATTATATGAAGTATCTGTATTGAAAGTAATATTTAAATTATTTGTGGCCTCAGACGGTAAAGGACCCAATAATGCAGGCATAGAGAATTTGACTTGTTCTTGTCTATCCATATTTATATAAAATGTGGAAGACATATTATTAAGTTCAATCTCATAATCGGGTCGGTCTGCTATATGATCTAAAACAGACAATACACCTGTTACAACACCTAAGGTTGTGTATGGTGTAGTAGTAATATCTTTCACAGTTAATTCTAAATTATAGATCCCTGTATTAGCACCCCTAGTATCACCAGAAAATACTACAGAAATATCATCTGCGTAAGCTTTAGTATAATTATTGGAATCAGGCATATCAGCTAATTCCATAAACAATTCATTGCTCGCAAGTTTCGAATCAATATCTAATTTAGTGATATCGAAACCAACCTCCCACATACTACCACTAGTTGCGTATGTAGTAGAATAAAAACTAGTAATTTCTGGAATCTTATACTTAGAAATAGATATGATTTGATCAGCATCACCAGTAAGATCGGACGTTCTAATAATTATATCTTTGTTAGTATAATCTTCTTTAGGAGGACTCCATTTTAATCCTATATTCCAACCATTACCGTGCCAACCAAAACTTGCTGGTTCATTAAACTCTAATTGATAAATACCTATTCCAGACATTGAAACCTTAGGAATAGCATGTCTTATACCACTATACAAACTTAAATCTCCATCGTTTGTAGTAATTTTAAACATAACTTGATTAATATTATCAGGTATACTTAAGGCATTATTACTAATATCTACAAAATCATCATCATCATTAAATCTGTATTGAATACCACTAATTTGTATTTTATGAGGTAAAATAGAATAGAAAGTACTTTTTTCTTGTGATTGTCCACCTAGTCTGATAATATGTCCTGTTGGAGAAGGTTGTTCGCCTTCAAAGTGTATAGTATGTTTCCATCTCTTACTATCGTTGTCAAAATAATTTAGTATTTTCTTAGATGTATTTGTTAAGCCATAAACACTGCCTTCCAATACATTAAAAGCATTATCCTTATTAGGATTCAAATGGCTTTTGATGTTTTCTTCACTATCAATTATATATACTAATCCAGACCTATTGATCATACTAGCATCAAATGGAGGACTGATAGTTAATGCGTTTGGAGATATCAAATCTTTAATAGGATAGGTATTTGTTAAAGCAGGTGCTTCGTCATCAAAATCAAAAAACATAGTTTTCCCAGGATTAACACCAGTAAATGCTGCTGTAGTAATTCCAGAAATAGTAACACATAAAGTGCCAGACATACAGGTATCAGTATCAAACATTACGCTGTATGTGCCTGTCTGTGGAATAGGTACCGCTGCACCTGTACTATCAAGAGAATAGCGAGAAGTAACACCTCCATCAGTATGATAATAAATATTATTGTAATCTATAACATTTAGTAAACCAGAAGCTGTCTTAGTAAATTCTACTATACCCCTCTTAGACAAAAGTTGATCATGACTAACTCCCAAAGGTGTTCTATGTCTAAATGAATTTTCATATAATAAATCCCACGCAGTATCACCAAGTTTAGGAGGAATAGTTCTAGGTCCTTCAATAGCAATACCGCTAACTACACCCGACTCACTAGTAGGGTTAAACTTACTCAAGTGTTTCGAAACACCACTATCAGCTATATTTACACTATTAAATCTATCTATAATAAATTCATCTTCTTCAAGCAAAAATGACTTGATAGTATTAAAATTAGACATTTTCAAAATATTACCATTAAAGAAGACTTGTTCATTCTTTCTGTCTGAACCACAATATAGATTATTGGTCTTTATATATGGTAGTATATGGTAATCTTGAGATAATAATTGTCTATAATTAGGATCTAATTGTGGAATATATTGAGGTAATTTAGTATCACAATCAACACAATCATTACTATCAAATGTTGGAACGGGTGTGTATACCAGTTCAGCTTCATTAGGATTAATGTAAGGGAAATAATCTGAATGAGTATTTAATATTTCAGAGTTTTCTAAAATATATGGTTTAATGGTAACATCATCTAAAGTTTTAGTTTTAAATAAAAGATTATTCAGATAATGGGTCGAATTATTAGTGTCAACAAAAACTTTAATTTTGTCAAACCTATTTACATTTAAGGTTAAGTTTAGTTTCCCGGTTAGGGGATTATTCAGAGAACCTGTTCTATACACTTCTGTTTGGTACGCAGGCACCTGACGATTAACTTGCAGTCTATATCTTTCTGCTTGTTCAGAAAACGTGGTATGAAATATTCTAAGTCCCGTGGCTTCTACACCAGATATGTTATATGTACCGTCTAAATGTATTCTATTAGAATTTTGTCCTAAATATATAAACTCTAAATATCCTGATTTATTATTAGGACCAGTAATGATATCATGATAATAAGGATTACTAGAATTACCCACACCGCTAATACCGGTTGCCACATTGAAATTGGGGACACTAGAATCAATACAATAATACTCAGAGTATCCAATATCTTCTACGGTGGCCTCTCGAACAATCCTTGAACCTTCATACAGAGCATCTGAACCTGTAGCAAATACAGATGCATGCCCTATGTGATTACTATCTATATTTTGTAGTATATTTGTCGAAAGAACATTATGGTTTTTAGGTATGACACCACTAAAAATAAAACCACTTACCAAAGAATCGATCTCATATCCGTACTTATCACTATTGCTATGATTAATCATTAAACCCGATTGTAAACGATTAATCAAACTATTATCAACAGTACAAGTACCAGCGGCATCCTTAAGATGAGTCATAATCCCTGTAAAAATAATATCTTCAGCTTCATCAGTAGTTTCTAATGTTGCTGAAGTTTCTAATAACATATTATCTCTAAGTGGATCTAAATCTTTTAGTCCTGTCTTACGACCAATCATAGTATCATCAACAAGCATACGAATAGGATCAGAGGAGTATGCATAACCTGTTGGAAAGGTAACTTCTATATTATCAAAAGGCTGTATAACTCCAGATTTAATAACAAAAGAAAATAATTTACTACTATGATCATACTCAAAATTTATTTTATCATATATGTGATTTAGATATGTTCTGTTGTATCTAATATCATATATGTTTGGATGACTATTAAAGAAAGACCCACTAAAAGCTATACCATTAGTTAAATAAGAAGCCTTAATAGATTGTTCATAATAATCTGGACGATTTGTTTCTTTAAGTAGATAGTTTTTGTCGTCTCTAACAACAATCTTATCACCAGTAATAGAAACAATATCAAATGTATAATCTTTAGGTTTACGATTATTTGTGGAATCAATCACTAATGTATCAGTAGGATGCCATTTCTTACGAACATCGCTAAATTCTACTGGTATTCTATTGACAATTGTAAAAGCTTCTTCCACATAATTATGTCCCTTATCCATATTAGCAGAAAAGGTTCCTCTTCTATTATATGAATTATACCCGGTCTGTACCCCACTATTTGGCATAAAATACCTATTAGTGATTTCCAGTGTATCAGCGTCTACTATACTAATACCTGTATATTGTCCAACTACAGGCAAATCTAATGTGGCATGAGATGAAGCAAAGTCATATGCATATATATTGTAATTTTTTCTAGTATCTAAATTAATATCTTTATTAAAGTTTAATGTAATGTTACCTGTTCCAGCCTGAGTGTAGACATCCACTAATCCTGTTACATAGTTACCGGTACTAGCATAATCTGATTCAAATCCTTTAAAACCACTAACATAAGATACTACACTACATCCCGTAGTCTGTACATAAGCATGTTGTTTCAAACCGCTAATAGGATAGTTTCCATCTTCAGCTGCATCTTCTGAATATGTAATTAATCTAGTTGATGTACTTCCTGTGTATGGCTCGCTAAACTTAATAAAACGTTTGTAATTAATAAAACTAAATTGAATTAACTTACCCCAATTGTAATAATAGTTGAAAACATTATCAGACTGATCGACATCTTCTTCATATTCAAAAATAATATCTTTATCTTCTACAACCCCTGGAAAAAACAAACAAGCATCACCAGACATAGAAGCAATAGCATAGTCGTGTACTATTGATTCAGAATTTTCAGCAACTAAAAAATCAAACTTATCTATCATTATTCTGCCATTGGCTTTAACTGTTCGATAACTATCAAACAACTCATAAGGAGCATTTATCTTAATTCTTGTTCCATAGTGTTTAGGATCATTAGAAATAAATCTATCGCTATTTTCTGCTGTGATGATATCACCATTCTCTGCAAGGAACCTGTCGAATTTATCTTGTCCTATACCATACAATGCTATTACAGGATTTTCTATAGAATCACGAATGGCAAACGTGTCTGTATCATATTTAATATTGGATCGTTTTAAGTCACCAGTAGGAGGAGAATTAAAGTTTTGTAAATTACTTGTAATATCTACAAGAGTAGGGTCTCCCGTTCTGTCCGTATAAGAAACTGTGGCGTTTTCGATTAAATCTCGATCTGTACAATTAGGATATCCTGATGCCCATAAAATATTAGTATCAAATGCATCTGTAATTTGGAATCTCTGTCCTGACTGTGGAGGTGTGATAAATTGCCCACTATTTTCTGAAGTAATACCTGTAATTGCTCCTAATTCACTATCGCTATTTTCAGTAGACATGAATAAAGGAAGAAAACCATGATCTACAACAATATGATCACTATTCTCTGTAAGGATTTCATATATATTGTATACATCACTATCTTCTGTCTTGAGCGTAGTACGAGGTCCGTCAAACGACGCTGAATAATCATTAAAATCATTAACGGTAAAAATGCGTGGTAGTTCCACACTTCCTGAACTATATAAGATTTGCCCAGAGAAGAACACATTATTATTATCTTGATAACTATCTACAAGATAAATTTTACCATCACTCAATCCAGGCGTACCAGACATCTCAAATGGCATATACCTGTTTACAACAGTGTAGTCATTACTATCTGATTTAATATCGACAACAGAAGGCAAAGTCAAATAGTCAGACGAACCAGTAACAGAACAAGTCGGGAAATCTAAACTAATATTATGACACTCAACAAAATTAGAACCATTAACTAAATTACCCGAAAAAGAATTAGAAGCTGTATCAAATTCTAGATAAGGACTATATGAACCCACACAGTCTAATGTTGTAAGTAAAGATCCAGATGGTAAATTTTCATCTATAGTAGTAGCATCAACAAGAATATCGGTAATATCTTCGTTATTGTCACTAGTGTAGTCAAACACCTGATAAACACTATCTTGAACGGTAATGAAAAAGTCTTTAAAAATTGTATCAAAATTATTTGCCGCATGTACTCTAATGTTATATGTACCGACATCACAACCATCAGGAGTACCACTAAAAGTTCTGGTACTAGAATCAAAACTTAACCAAGACGGTAAGGCAGCACCATTTTGTTGTTGAGCAGAAAAGGTTAGAGATCCCTGATTATCTTCTTCATTGAATATATTATCAGGAAAAGTATAACTAAAAACATCCCCAATTTCTGTAGTTTGACGAGGAATATCTATATGACTGTATGGTGACTGCTTGTCATTTATAGTAATTGTAAAATTCTTTTCTAAAAACCTATCATTTATATAGTCGTTAGCTCTAATCCTAATAGCATAAATATTTTTGGTTTCATAATCAAATGGATTTCTAGCAACTAAATGAAACTTATTATTATCATTTATAATTTCAAATGAATCATTATCATCATCTAAATAACCAGGAGTTAAACTATATTGTACAGGATGATGTGTTATGTCTATTGGATTTTCAACACCTGTCGTGTGAATTACTATTTGATCGTCACCTGCATAATTTTTAAATCTAGTATAAACACATCTATAATTAGAAAATACAGTATTGTCCCATTCAAAATTACCATCTACATTAGTTTTATGAGATAAATGCACCGTACCAGAATTATCTAATAATGGAAGTAATTCGACCACTATACCCGAATTATGTGTTTCTCTAGCAGGCAGGACTAATCCCGTCATAGCTATAGTGGTAGGAATATCATCTCTTCTTGTCCAAATACCTGTACTGTACCAATAAGTATAATCTAATTGTATTTTACTATTTGAATTTTGATTAAAGTTGATAGGATAATTACCTGTCTCTACATAATTAAAACTATTAGGACTATACCATAAACCAGAACCAATAGGAGGTCTAGAAAACTGGTAAGGAGATTGAAATTTACCGGATTCACTATTTATATTAGTATTCCAGAACTGATCTCCATCATTAGGTGTTCTAAGATATAGTTTAGGGGTTCTTTTAAACTCACTATATGCATAATCAACTTGAGCAATGTAAATAGGACCGGTCAATTTAACTGTTTGATGCCCATCAACCGCTTCTCCTGTAGCTATAGGATCGTTTAGTGTAATAGTATTATTATTAAAACTATCTACAAACCTATTAAAGAAATAATCACCTGATTGTATAACAACTTCAGAATTAACATTTAAATACTTATATATATCATTATCACCTAAATTTGTTACTACTCCATTGCTGTTAATATTACCGCTAGTCCTAATAAATCTCCATAGAGTATTATAACAAACACCACTATGTAATCCATTATCCGAACCCTTAACATTGCAAGACAAAGGATGTCCGTTTTTGTCTGTGTCAAATGGTCCAAGAAAATTGTTATCTACAACAGCTATACTCTCATTATCTAGTATTATATCAGCATAACTAGTTGATTCATCTTTAGGGTAATAATTAAGTATTCCTGTATAAAAAGGTTTTTCTACATAAAATCTATCTTGATTAATTACAGAGTAAACCTTATAAGACCTATTCGCCATAGGTAGACCTGTAACATCACTAAACACAAGATCAACCTCGGTGCCAACTTTAACACCGTGATTAGCAGATATGATTTCAATACCTCTATTAGAAAGAGTAGTTGCAAAAGTACCAGAATACACAGGTTGATTTATGTCTAATACTAGATCACCCCTATTTGTTTTATAATACGACCCAGTAACCTGCTTATTTTCTTTGGTATATAAATAATGCTGCTCAGTATTTTGTACAGATACATCGTTATTTTTTATGGGAATATGAGTAACACGCACATCTTGTTGCTGTCTATCCCCATTAGTATGATCAAAAGTATGGTAATGATTTTTAATTTGAGAATTATTAAAAATTTCTTTTCTTTTAGCTTCCTGTGGATGGGTAGTAGAGTTAATAATAGTAGTTAGATTATTAGAATCTCTATAGGTAGCATTTTTGAATATTCCACTCGCAAACTCATACTGAGCAACACCAGTACCAAACGCTTTGCTTATTAACAACTCTAAATTATATGCAAAAGTTTTATTATTTGGTATTGAAATTGTAGGACTTAAAGTTCTCCATGAGTCTCCTGCTTCTACACCCCTAAGATGCATTGTGATTTCACTACGTTGACCGTGTTCCAATCTTTTGGATGTTTCTGGATCATTATAATTGAAAGCACCAAATGACAACTGGTTAGGAACATAGGCATAGCCATGATCTCCTAAAGCTACCGAATTATCTGCATTGACTTTTGAATTGAAATTCAATGCGACAGAGTTATTACCAGTAATAGCATTATTCTGACCCGCTACTAAATTATTATCACCATCAATAAGATTAGACTGCCCTATAGAAACAGAAGATGTAGCAGAAGTTACGTCACTTGATCCAATAATCAAACTTTGATCATCATCTAAAGTAATATCACCAGCAGCATTTTGATAAATAATAGAATCATCTATTTTACCAGCAGGATCATTAACATTATCATTAAATTTTGGAATATATGTATTTGTACCTTGTATGTGGTCAAAAGTAACTTTAGTGTATGTAAACTGACCTGTCGCATTTGCTGCATTGTTGTAGTAAGAACCATGTTCGTTGTCTAATAGATCAACATTAAGATTAGTTACCAAATTAGTATTACTACTTACATTAAATGGAGCATCAATATTACCAGCTGGATCATCTATATAAATTTGTTTTCTAAAGGTTGTATTATCAACAAATACTTTTTGTCCAGCGATCTCTTCGTCACCCTCTAACTTTACATAAAGATTATCTGCTATGTTTCTTAATAGCACTATCGAAGTATCACCATCTAAATTAGATACCACATATACAGAATTCGCATCTCCTCCATTAAGATCATCCTCATCACCGTTCTCTGTATCTGACCCAGAAGCAAACACATTTGTTACAAGTTTCAGTTCATCATTAGCAGGATAATATGCTAAAATACCAGTTTTATTACTATAAAGACCACCATAAATAAAACTCACACCCCTTGGTTGGTCTGGTAATATATTTGAATTATTAGTAGCAAGAATTGGCAAATTATCATAAATAGTAGTTTCACCATTTAAACTAACATCACCCGCTAATATTGTAGTACCATCAATAGTTTTGGTTCCAGAGTCTGGAACAGGTGTGTAACCTAATGATGAAATAATATCTGCTTGATCTGCATATAATACTTCAGAAACCAACCCGTTAGAATCAACACCTATTTTTGTATATGTACCAGGAACTACAGCAGATGGTAGGACATTAGGATTTAATAATCCAGTAATATTAACAGCATCTCTATAATATGATCCTTGCTGTCCGTCTAATAAATCTGCATCTAAATTAGAGCCAGCCCCATCATTACCCGGGTGATAAGGAGTATATCCTAAAATATCTATAATATCAGTTGCTGTAAGAGTCGTACCACTAACAACTCTACCTTTATCGTCTGTAATAATTTTAGAGTACGTACCAGCCGTACCTGTAGTACTTAATTGAATCAAATCATCTTCTACAATAATATCTGCTGAAGATGGTATATTGATAGCAACTGTGCCATCTGGAAGTTGTAAATTTCCACCACCAACTAAACCAGAACCAGCTACAATATTGACAGACACACCACTTAAAAGAAAATTGCCTGTTGCGATAGGAAAAGATTTAATTTTAGTTCCATCAAAATACACAAGACGATTCTGAGTATAAAAATTATTATTAGTGCCACCCTTACTAATTGGAACCTGTCCTTGAATGGTGCCTAAATCAAGCTCACTCGTTCTTGCAATTGTATTGTCTATAGCAATTTCATTATTACTACCAATAAATAATCCTTCGCCCAAAAGTGTATCTAATGTTACGGTACTATTAGAGTCTATCTTACGCAGCCCTGAACCGGCTAAAACACCGGTAACACTATTACTAGTACCTGCTGTGTCTAAAATATCTTGTACAGTATAAGTGGTGGAAGCTAATTTATCACCATCAAAGTAAATAATTTTACCATTAGAATAGGTTGTATTATTTGTTCCTCCACTACTTAATGGTAGCACATCAAAAGTAGGAGCATCCTGACCTGCTGGGCCTTGAGGCCCTGTCTCACCTTTATCTCCTTGTGGCCCCTGCTCTATACTTACAACCTTAATCGTATTACTGCGATCATCAGAAATAAGAATACGAGTAGTCTGTATATCTTGACTCTCGTCTATTCTAGATACTAGTAAATATTTATTTGATTGAAAATCTTCGTTAACAGTTATTTGTGTCATTAACAGGTTTCGCAGTCATCTTGAGAATCAAAATTACAATTAAAAGCATCAGTATCAGAAACATTACGTTCTATAGTCGTAATAGTTCCTTGTAAAATTCTAAAGACTTTTTTACCGCCACCACTATATAGGTCGTTAGGTTCTTGTAATTCTAAATCATAAGACGCACTTGCGAATGTGTATGCAGCTGTTACCGATGCAGGAATTTTTAAATTAATTTTACCCAATAAGGGATTGATAGTAAATTCATAATCACTACCTGTGTGATTACTGTTAAATGTTGTGATAACATCATTATTGTCTTTCCATCTCAATCTAGCACACCAATTAGTTAAATTAATTGGACTATTATTGTCATCTTTATATTCAAAAGAAATTACGAAAGCTGTACCTTTTTCTATAGTAAAGCTATAATCTGCTGCTGCCATAATTATTCCTCACGTTGATATTATGAATAAAAATATCTTGACCTATCTGAACCATCTTGCAAATATCTAGGGTCAAATTCATTACCAACGAAAGGTCCAAGAATAGCGTGAATAGCTTGAACATTACCGATTTGATGTTCTTCTTTCAGCTTATTATAAAGCGCACACGGGCCTTGGTTTAAAATCACTTCGTAACCCCTCATACCACCTCCTACAGCTAATTGAGCAGGTCCTAACGCTGCCCTAATGCCATCTGAGGCTGCTCTAGTTCTTAAAGAACTTTGATCGAACATACAAGAGGCCTTAAGAGATGTCAAACCAATAAAATCTAGGTCTTTTTCCTGTGCTAAAACAGGATCAGGACTAATATCTGGATTGACAATATTAATAGTATAATCAACTTTCAAATCTACTTCTTTTATGACATATTGAGCTGCTACCACAATTAGCTGTTGAACTCTCTCATCACTATAAGTAGGAGTATCAGAAAGGTCATTAATCCATGACCTCACAATTAGAGGCATTTCTACATTCCATGACATAATTTAGGCCCATTTTAAAGTAATATTTGCAAATATAGAATTCTATTGGTTTTATACACCTAAATACTTAAAGACTTATATACTCCTATGTCATCCTGTAGCAAATCAATGATTTCATCTGGAATTGTAATATTTGTAGTATTTACTCTTGTCTGTCCAAAAT
>CENS01000300.1_pt1 | contig 47297 bp, 64 predicted proteins | sample 530201 | NCBI WGS metagenome assembly CENS01 (sample SAMEA2619747, study PRJEB7988) | marine metagenome | biome: marine biome (ENVO:00000447); feature: surface water layer (ENVO:00002042); material: "saline water (ENVO:00002010), including plankton (ENVO:xxxxxxxx)" | depth 5 m | reverse complement strand
CAAGGCCAAGGTCAAGGCCAAGGTCAAGGCCAAGGTCAGGGTCAGGGTCAAGGACAAGGCCAACAACAAGGTCAAGGTCAGGGACAACAAGGACAACAAGGACAACAAGGCCAGCAAGGTCAACAAGGTCAATCTGGTCAACAAGGTCAATCTGGTCAACAAGGTCAATCTGGTCAACAAGGACAGCAGGGCCAGCAAGGTCAGCAACAAGATAATGGTCAAGGTCAGCAACAACAGGGCGGTCAGCAAGGAGGTCAACAAGGAGACCAACAAGGTCAAAACCAAAATGGAGACAACCAAAACGGACAGGCTCAACAACAACAAGGGCAGACTCAGAACGGTCAGCAAGGTCAACAGGGTCAGCAAACCGACCAACAACAAGGTCAGCAATTAGACTCTCAGGCTCAAAATGGCGATAATGACAATGATGGTGATGGAATTCCAAACGAACTTGATAACGATGATGATAATGATGGCATTCCTGATGAATTGGATGATTCTCCGCTTGACCATGATAATGATGGAATCAATGATGCAGAAGATGACGATGATGATGGTGATGGTCTTAATGATGATGTAGAAGTCAATGATGCCGACCCTAATACGGACATTTATGACCACGATAATGATGGAATCTCTGATACATTTGATTTAGACATTGATAATGATGGCATTGATAACAGGAATGATTTTTATGAAAATGGTTCTGATGCTTCAAGAGACCACGATAATGACGGTTTGAATGATGCAGTTGATGATGACGATGATAACGACAATATTCTTGATGTTGATGAAGTTGATGGTGCGTTTGGAAACTACAGATATGACCACGATAACGATGGAATCTGGGACATGACTGATTTGGATGATGACAATGACGGTCTATCGGATTGGTTTGAATCTAACGATGGAAACCCTCTAACGGGTCAATTTGACCACGATAACGATGGTTCTGATGACCACTTGGATACTGATGATGATAACGATGGCATCCTTGATGAATTAGAAGTCTGATTGAAATCTTAAGTTAGTAGTATTAATTACCCTTACTCCTTCGGGATTAAGGTTTTCTAATATAAAGTTTTATATATCAGTATCTTTAAAATTAATCTATGTCTTATGAAATGCAACCATGTAGTTCTACAAGCGGTGGAACTGCCTACACTCAAAAGAATTGCATTGTAAACACGGCTACAGGCGTTTCAGAAGAAATTATTTCTATGCAATCTGGTGGAGCATATGGTCCTATCTATTACACTAAATCACAAGCAGGTGTTGGGGCAGGAACTGCATTTACTCAAAGAGGATTCACAAGAAATGCAAATGGCGACCTTTACCCTATTTCTGGCTCAGGAGGGATGCCAAGGCAAATTAACAACCCTAATCCTTACTATGGAAATCCTGTAACAAGTGCAGACCCTCAAGACTTTGAATATCTTTCCAATGTTGCTCCCGGTTCTGGAGCCTTTAAGAAGATGACCACTTATGTTGGCGGTTGGTGGATGAACATCTTTGGACTAAGGAAAGAACCTGCACCGACCATAGAAGCAGAAGATTCAATGGCTGATGATGGAGAAGAGGAACTAAGTCCGAGAATCGGTTTGCTTACAGGCGTTTTTGCTACTATTATAGGGTTAGAATACTTAAGGAGGAGATAAAATCGCTCCTGATTCATTCATGAATTGGGGTTTTGCACCTTCTAAAAACGCATCGGGATGGATTTTGCATTGGTCTTCAACTATTTGGTATAGTGGTATGGGGAAAAGGGATGTTTATAATTATCCCGGGACAAGTTATTCATTAGAAAAGCCCTTTAAAGAATTATTGGTTGAATTTCTATGGGATAGATTAAATTACCATATTTATGAAGTAGGCCTTTTAGATGATATTCTTGCTAATTTGGAGTTTGATATGGGAGATTATGAATTAAACATATTGGGAAGAGATTTCTTTTTTCCAAATGACATAGAATATTGGTTCCCTGCTCTAATCAACCAAGACATTCCAGATAATTATAATGCATTTTTTGAAATCATTGAACCTATTGTAGAAGATGACGATTGGCTTCAAGAGGGTGTAAGAAAATTAATTGAACAAACAGTAGGAGAAATTACTAATTCTGAAATCGTTCAAAGAGTAGAAAATAAAGAATTGAGCCCCAGAATTATATATTTTACTAAAGATGATTATGATGAAATTATTATAAATGCCATCCATTTACAAAAACTAAGGAGTTGAAATAATGGAGGATAGTTTAAGTTTTATGAATTGGGGTTTTGCACCTTCTAAAAATGCTTCAGGTTGGGTCTTATGTGAAACAGGTTATTATTGGTGGGAGGATATGAGGTGGAGAGATGCCAGAGATTTTGAAATCGCTGGTAGAAATTACAGCATTAATTCTATTAAAAAAGTAATAATCAAAAGTGTTATGCAATTTCTTGATAAATATTTATATGATAGAGGAAATGTAGAATATACAGTCTTAGATGATGGGACTATGCCGTTTGCAGATAATTTATTCCCGATTACGGTATTGGGTAAAAAAATTACACTTCCAAATATGTGGAATGATTATTTCCCTGCCGAATTCCCAAATTGTGAAAATTATTATATATATGATTGTGTAGAGGAGATTCCAGACAATGTTCAACAAATAATAAGAGATGATTCAATTTGGTATGAAAGAGTTATAGAACCTTTCCTTTTAAAGGAATTGGAATGGGTAGAAGACAGAATTATTGAAATAACAAAAACTCAAAATCCAAAATATCCTAAATTGATTGCTACTATTGGCATGGTTAGAGATTATGAAATAGAAACAACTTCTATTTGGCTTACATCTATTCAGGAGTTATAAAAATGAATGATAATTTTATGAATTGGGGATTTCATCCTAATAGAGGTAATCTTAATGAGCCTCCTCATACGGCAAATATTATTAAATGTTGGTATGAGGATTTAGAGGATGGGGTTCAATTTTCAATTTATTATATTTGTCCTTTTAACTTAATTCAAGAATATTCCAAATTACCCAAATATTATACTGAACTATATGATTTTGAGGGGTTCGTTGTTGGATGCATAGCAATGGAGTGGGGTTGGGATTGGCAAGATGTAGATATAAATTCCAAATATGAATTTTCTTTTCATAAATTTAAAATAAGAAATTGTGAACCAATAAACGAAAACCTATTTAATTTCTTAAATAATAAAATTAAAATCCATAATATAGGATATAGTGTCCAAAGAACCATCTCTTCAATCAATGAAACAATTGAAAATATTTAAGGATACTTCTCAATCCTAAATCCACACATTATTTCGTGCTTGATTGCTTCGCCATCGGTGGTGCTTGATGGAATTAACAATTTTCTTGTTTCCATTTATCGTCAAAACCAAACAAATAGGTGTTAATTTCAACCAATAAATTTCTAATTTTTTCCTGTTTCCTGTAAAGATTCTGTTTTTCAATCCAGATTACTTTACCAGCCTTCATGGAATTATCCAGCCAACAAACTGCTACCGTTTTAGAATCGGACTTTTGAATATCATAAGCCAACAGTAATTCTGCTTTTGAATCGTAATTTACATGATACATAATTTCACTTCCATCCAATATCAAAAGAGCGTGATTAGTGGTAGGTTTCCAATACATAATTACCATATATCGGTTCTACTATGTAAATCTTTATATATATAAAGCAATCTACATTACTCATGGTTGTTTACGACCAGACATTTGTTTTTAGTGATTTTGATGGAACACCATGCAAAATTAACATTCCTTACGGAGTATATGTTTTCAGTATTGAGATAGAAAATCACCCTTCTTATTGGGGTCATGTTTTTGATATTGAAATTAATAAAAAAGGAATAACTCCCGTTATGGAAAACTTAAATTCTGGAAGTATTCATATATCTTTCGCCAATTGGATTTCTAATGGAGAGGATTTTGAATTTAAGATTTTACCCAACAACCTCATGCCAGAACTTTCAGATTATTGGATGTTTACAGGAGAGATGGTTGAAGTAAGAGTTCAAGGATACTATGTAGTTCCTAATGTAAAAGCAGACGATAAATGGGATTTTGAGTCATTTAGTGAAGAATGGGCTTAAACAGAACTCTTAAGTAAGTGGACTTAAATTTCAACCTATGGCTAAGATGATTCTTTACACAGGTAAAGGAGGTGTAGGAAAGTCTACAACTTCTGCCGCTACTGCTTTTCATTACGCTGATAAAGGTTATAAAACCCTATTAGTTTCCAGCGACCCGGCTCACTCTACAGAAGATGTAGTTGGCGTTCCTATTGGTCCTAAGCCGACTCCTATTAGAACCAATCTTTGGGGTATGAATATCACAGGAGATATCAAGGCAAAGGAATTTCAAACTAATCTTTCAGGATTGATGGATACTACCGTTTTAAAATGGTTTCCCGGATTTGATGCAGAAATCCTTACAGACTTTGCATCTTTTCCCGGAATGGAAGAAGTTTTCGCATTAGAAGAAATTGTTAATTTAGTTCAATCGGTTGATTACGACCTTGTTGTTTTTGATACTGCACCTACAGGACACACTTTAAAAGCCTTAACTGCACCAGACACTTTTAATAAATTCATTCTAAGAATCCTAAGAATGAAGGCAAGAGTAGAAGGCATTAAATCTATTTTCATCAAGAAAACCGATACCGATGCATTGGTAAAGGCTTTAGAAGAAATGACGAAAAAGATTGAAAACTTTAAAACTTTGCTAAGAGATACTGAATTCGTTAACATTAATTTAGTTTCAATTCCTACTGAGGCAGGATATCAAGAATGCGTAAAAACGGTATCATTCTTAAAAACCCAAGGGTTTGAGATTCACAACATTGTAGTCAATAATCTAATTCCTTCATTTACTGAAGAAACATGGGAATCTGCTTCAACCAACAAGGCAGTAGCCCTTGTTAAAAGTGAATTAATGAATCAGCAACCCTATTTAGCCAAATATCAACACCTAACGAATACAGAAGGTATCAAGTTGATTGGAGTATCCAAATTGCCTTTTGAACCGAGGGGAGAAAGGTTATTAGAGTTTGGAAGGTTCTTGAAGAATTTGGGTTTTGACCCTATTTACTCTGTAGAGACAGAGGTTGAGGATGAAATTGGAAAAATGAGGTTAAGATTTCCTTCTATCAACAAAGTAGAGTTGTTTGACGATTCTTATAAAATCGGACTTTATACTTATCCTTTGAAAATTCCTGAAAGTTTTCAAGGCATGAAAATCAAGAAAAGGAAAACAAGTTCTGGGGCAACCTACACCTTTAAATAGTCGTTTGATTAGATTAGATTTATGAATCCTTATCTGAATCAACCTTTTGTTGTTGCTTTGGATGAAGTTTCTGAAGATTTGTATGAATTAATAGAAGTAAAAAAAGAAGACTATATTACTAATCAAAAATATGATATGAATCAAGAACTCGTTAATAATCCTCATTGGAGAAAAAGGGCTGAAGATGCCTTTGGGAATTTACACAATGAAAACCCTTCGGATAATTATTTGGCTAAAAATGGTTATTTCCCCCTTCTTGAATGGAAAAGAATTACTGGGGAGGTGAGGGGTGGTGAAAGATTTTTGACAGATAAGATAAGGTATGGATATAATGAAATAAATCATTTGCAGGTTGGTTTTCCTTCTAATTTTACTGATTTGTTGAAAAATTATATTTCTAATCTCATTTATTTTGATTACGATTTCAATTCTCCAGTTAATTATGATGATATGATTTCTGGAAAAATTCTTTTTAGAGAAACTACCTATGGTGTTGCCGAGCCAACTAAAAAATATCATTGTAGATTATATTTAAGAGGTGATTATGCTCCTTTTAAAGGTGCTTATCAAATGCCTGAGGGAGAGGCTGGAAAAAATGAATACTCTTACAGAGAAAACCCTACTTTTAAAAATGGAGAGTTTTTCATTTTGATTGAATTTTATTATTTATATCCAGTTCCTCAGATTAAAACACCTGTTCATAGATATACATCAATTTCAGAATATAAAACAAAACTTGTTTTTGTTCCTACTTTTGAAGCAATGGAAAAATATAAAAAATTTCAAGAAGATGTGGTGAAACCCGTCATAAATGAGCAACTTGGAAGGATGAAAAAGATTAAAGATATTGGTAATGATTCTGAATGGCAAAAGACCATAAGAAAAATGGATTACCTTCAATTTGAGTATAGGATGGACAATTATGGAAACATCGGAAATATACCTTTGGCTATATTGCCTAAGGGCTATTCAACAAAAACAAGGCCTCTTATGATGATGAATTATATGCCTGAAGTATTTAGGTTCTCCAATAAAAACAATTAAGTAGTCGTTTAGTTTAAGAATGATTATGAACTCTCTTTTAACCATTGGTTTTGGATTTGTCGTTGGAGGGGGTTCATTAACTGCTTTTCACCTTTTGCACCTTTTTAAGAAAACGGATGGCTATATCCCATATAGAATTGCTATGGCTTTGGTCGGGGGATTATGTATCAGCATCGGTGCGAATTTGATTGCTGAGGATATTCACCAAAGAATCATCAATTAATCTTATATAGGTGTCTTTCAAAGATTATTTTATGCCAATTGAGAAGTGGGCTAAAAATAATCAATATATTATGGCTATGATTAGAACATTCTCTTCTTTCATGGCTATGATATTTTCATTCTTAGTGTTTCTGAAGGTTTTTGAGGTGGCATAATGGAAGAAATCTGTGGTCTAACCTTTGATTGGGATGATATTTCTTTAACCGATGATAAAGTTCAAGCCGAATTAGAGTGGCTCTGTATTGAATTTGGAGAAGAGTGGGTTTGGGTTAGAGAATCTTCTTCTAAAACAGGGCTTCATGTGATGATTGCAGAACTTCAATTGAATCCTCAAACCAAAGAATTTCAATTAATTCCTCTTCCTATGTCTGTAGATAAGCAAATGCAATACAGGGAAAAAACTGAAATTGAATGCAGAGGAAGGTTTTTTTCAGATTTGTTTAGAAAGGAAATGGGATTGAGAACCTCAAGAATCTTTTCTGTGAAGAACGGATTAGATGTTGGAAAGTGGAAAAGATTTAAGTAGGTTGTAAGGAAAGGTGAAATTATGTCTGATAATGTAAGATATTGGGATAGAGTCGGAATGTATGTAACGAGAGAATTTGCAGAGGAATGGATTGAAAGGGCTACGCCATCTGATGGCAGAACTGGAAGGTATTTGGATGACGATGTTGAAGAATATGTAACTCCTACCCTTATTTCAGGTTCTGAAATGAGAAGAGAAGTTGATGAATTGTTTTCTAAGCCTTTTGAACAGGTAGAACTTCCTCCAGAAACTCAAGCCATCCTCGCAGTTGCAGAGATGGAAGGGAAAAGAATTTCCAGAATTAAAGAGTTAAAGGCTGAGGGATATACGCTTCAAGAAGCAAAGGAAAGGGTTGACCAAGAAATTAGTGATGCAGTAGCAGAAATATTAGGTGTTGATGTGGAGGATTATGTAGAAAGGGAAACGGAAAGAATCTCACAACTACAAGAGGGAGCCGGACACGATGGAGGTTCGGCTGATGACGGAGAAGAATAGAAAAAAAACTCTTCCTCTAACTGAAACATTAGTATTTGACATTGTTGAGTTCCTCCTTGATAATGGAGGATATGGTTTTTCTAATGAAATTTCATATTACATCGTAGATAATAAACCAAGAAGATACACCTCCAGAGAAGTAGTAGGCATTCTTAGGAATAGACCTATGTTTAAACACGCCAATACCAATGAAAGAAAGGGTGGAATTAAGTGGAGGCTTGATTTATTGGCTTTAAATAAATACATTGTTCAAAAAGGTTATCAAGACAGATATGAAAAAATGGAATTAGAAGAAAAGGTTGTAGGTCTTAAAGAATATTACTTAGAAACCACTTTAAATCATCTTAATCAGATGACTGATAAGGGATTAAATGAAACCTATCAAGAAATTGCATCTCTTTGGTGTTAAGCGAATGCTTTATATAGTTAAAAGTTAAACAGAGATTATGGAGTTTTTCATTAGAAGGTATACAAAAGGTATGAAAGGCTCTGGCACAGAAGATGTCTGGGTTTCATCAGAAATGCCTTCAACTCCTCAATTTCATCAAATTGCAAAATCTATAGGTGATGGTAAATACAACCTCTGTTTGAGAGGAAAGGGGATTAGAGGCTTTAGGAAACTTGATGAAATCAAGATTGAAGAAATCGTTCCTTTTGATGCTGAGTTTATTAATGTAAAGCAAAAAGTTGATTTGTCTGCTCTTTCAAGTGAAGAAATTCTTGATGTAATGGGTAGCATGATTTCAAAGGCTCCCAATACTCCTGAAGGGCATAAGGCATTTATGAGTGATTTAAAAACATTTCATTCAGAATTAAGTTCCAGAAGGAGTTATTCTGCTGATGAACCTTTGGTTAGTGCAGGATTCCCTATTGGTTCTTCTATTAGTTCTTTTGCATTAGGTGCATTGACGGGTGGAGTAGTTATTTGGCTTATTCAAAAGAAATCAATGGATGAATTAAAGGCTCAGATTTCATCTCTTGAAACTTCTGTAAAAGAGGCAGAAGAAGCAATTCAGCAAGTTAAAAAGAAAGCAGACAATCTTGAAAATAGACCTATGAGTGTAGACCAAGCATTTATGAATTCTTTTAACAATCTTAATGGTTGGAGACAATAGATGCAGAAGGTTTAAGTAGGTTTTCTGTGATTTTCAGAATATGGGCAGATTTGATGATATCATTGAGAGGAACACCAGAAGGTATTCTGAAGACGGTGAAGAAGAAACATCTCCTCAAGGACCACCTATTAATCTTATGGAATTGCTTGAAGGGGAAGATAGTCCTTTTGGTTCATTGTTAGAAAATGTTAATCCAGAAATGAAGAGTAAGATTTTAGTTCCTTTAATGGGCTTGCTTGATAAATATGGATTAGGAGATTCCTTGGGGAAATCTCAAACTGCAACAAGTGCCGTAGGTCTTATGTCGGTATTAGGGGATATTGCCCCTGTTGTTAAAGGGATTTCAGAATTTGTAACAGGTCAAAGAAATTCATTGGCTGATGAAGACAAGCAATTCTTACAAGATATTATGGCGGCAGATAATTCCTCAGAGTTTAGCGATTTGTTTACCGATATTGGAGAATCTGAAACTTCTGCTCCTGTAAATACAACTTCAAACACTATCAACCATCCTCTTTTAGGTGAAATTCCTCAAGTAAATCCTCATGAAGGGCCTGTTGATTGGATGTCGGTTTTAGACCCTGATGGAAAATTCGGTAGTGAGGACAGACAAAGAAAAGAGCAAGTTGATGCTTATGCAGAATTGATGCCTAAGGCTATTTTTGATGATGCTCCTAAAATTAAGATGCCTTCTTTAGAAGACCTTGCCGCAGAAGCAGGACTTTCAATGAATGAACTCCAAGCAGAAGATTCCAACATTAGACCAGACGAAGATAAGGTTGAAGATACAATTCTTGATGTATCCTCGGACTTCTTTGATACTTCTATTATGGAATCTATCGTAGATTCGGAATCTGTAGATGAGGTTTTCTACCTTAGTGATGAGGAAGTTGCTGAATTAGAGTCTCAAGGATACTCCTTTGATGAAGTAGAAGGAGAAGATGGCGAAGAGTGGGAAGATGAAGAAGACGATTCGGAGGATTGATGATGTCTTCAAACACTAATCCTATTTGGAATAGGTATATCCATATGAAATTAGAAGAATGGTTGACTTGGATTGCAAATCATTCATTAGATGCACATATGGCTCTTCTTGGTAAATTTATTTTAGCGAATCCTTATTACATACCCAATTTTGAGAAGGGTCTTGATTTGGATGATTTTTTTATTAACATGATTTACGATGAAACCTATCTTTCAAGTCTTTCGGATAAAGGATTGACGGTGTGGTATAATTCTGATTTCCACGATTTTTTACAATCTTTGATGCCATATACAATTAGAAATAAAGACTTAAGAAAGATTTATGATTTTCTTATTAAATATATTTGGTGGTTTGATAGGCAATATTCAGTAGTGAGAAAACATCTTTCTGCAAAGTTTGAGGCTGAAGGCAGAAGTTTTAAGTAGCGAAACGATGATGATATAAATATGGTTAATCAATCGTGGGGTCTTCAGAAGGAAGATTTGGCTCTTGATGATGTTTTCAAATTAGATGGTGCAAACCATCAACATGGTTTTCAAGAAAATGAAGCCATCATCATTGGTCAGAATTTTGGTTTTCCTTTAGACATGGCTTATGAAAAGATTTTTATTGGTGGTAAAACAGGGTCTGGTAAATCTTATGCCGCTGGTGTTTTGATGGAGGAGATGAGTAGGCATGGTATTCAATTCGTTTGTTTTGATGCTCTTGATGCACATAGCGGTTTGAAAACCCTTCCTAATGTTGAATGTATTGAGCCGAGACAAGATGAAACTGTGAATCTGGTTAAATTGGTATACAATCTAAAGCATAGCACTAATTCATTGGTTGTTAATCTTATTAATTTAAGGTTGGATACTCAACAAAGATTGATTGGTGATTATTGTGAAACTCTTCTTGCTGAAGATTTTGAAGGTAAGCCGATTATGACTTTCCTTGAAGAATGTCAAGATTTCGTTCCTCAGATGGGTAAGCCATATTCATTCGCACCGATTGTTAGACTAACAAAACTTGGAAGAGGTAAAGGATTAGGGGCTACTCTAATTTCTCAGAGACCTGCGGCTATTCACAAAGAGGCTTTATCACAAGTTTCAACTTATATGGTTCACAATGTTATTAACACAAAAGACCTTGAGGCTTTGAAAAATCAACTTTCATTCGGAACTGATAAAGAAACCATTAAGAAAATTCTCTCAGGCATTTCTTATGCAGGGCCCGGTGAAATGGTTTGTTTCTCTCCTAAATACTTTAAAGATGTAGGTTATATTAAGGTAGGAAAGGTTGATAGACCGAGAAGAACAGAACACGGTGGAAAAAACATTGAAGTTACATCACAACTTAGTTCAGAGACTTCGGTTAGTCCTATGATGCCTTCTCAACCTCAAATGCCCAATGCTGGAAATTCTCATTCATTTTCAGAAATTACTGTAAATCCAATGCATTCTTTTGAAGAGCATCAATCAAGGATTCAATCTTTGCATTCTATGAGGGCTGAAGATGATTTGATGGATTTAGATTCAGATTATGATATGGAATGGGAGCCAGACTATCCTGAAATAGAAGATATGGAGGCAGAAGATGAAGAAGAAGGTTCTGAAGGAATTCCTTCTCCTATCAAAGCAGTTGCCGCAATTAGTTTATTCTCTACAGGGATTTATATGATTACCAGAGGGCTTGCAAGAAATAATAAACAATCATAATCTTTAAATAGTAAAAGGTATATCTTATAATTATGAAGCAAATTGGAAATACTGTTTTGCCAAATCAACCTCCAAGACCGAACTTGATGAAATTCCCAAGTTTGAACCTTGCTACAGAGACTTTACCTGCACACAATGCTTCGCTACAGTCTATTATGCAAGGAACGGGTCCAAGACCAAGTGCAGACTTTATGCCAAAGGTTCCTGTTGTTAAAGTTCCTCAATCCAAGATGGGTGCAGAAAACTTTATGCCAGCCCTAAGAACTAACCATTCAGTTCACGAAACTTTTGGTGGAAGTCCAAGGTGGGAAGCAGAACAAATGAAATACAGACCTACCAACCCAAGAAACTTTGGTGCGGCTCCATCTGTGAATGTTAATTTTGCTCCAAAGCAAATTCCAATTAGAGAAACTCCTATTCTTCCTAAGGCTAACCTTCCTAATATGCCTAATTTTAACGGTGTGGTGAAGAGAGCAGAGCCTGTTTTCCTTGAGGCGAGACCTGTTCTCCCTCCCGTTAGGGCAAAGGATTTAGGAGGTTTGACTTCATCAACCTCTAAGTTTGGTGGAATTGGAACCAGCCCCGGTAGGGCTTTTGGGTCGGAAGCATTTTTGATTCATAAGTTCTAAGGTGATTAAATGCCAAGGCTGAAGCAAATTAAAAGAAAGCCAAGAGCCTCTCCTTCATTAAGTGCTACTTCTGTAGCCGTAGGAACTAAAAAGAAAGGAGGAGATGGAAGGATGTGGGTTTGTTCCGCATATACCAGAGAGGGTAAGACTGTTAAAAAGTGGACTCCTGTAGCAGGGGCTTTTACTACTGCTAAGAAGAAGACTACTAAAAAGAAAACTACTAAGAAGAAAACTACTGCTAAGAAGAAAACTACTAAGAAGAAGTCTCCTAAGAAAAAGTCTCCTGCAAAAAAGAAGGCTACTAAAAAGAAAACTCCTGCTAAGAAGAAGGCTACTACTAAGAAGAAAACTACGAAGAAAAAGAAGTCTCCTGCTAAGAAGAAGGCTACTAAGAAAAAGAAGTCTCCTGCTAAGAAGAAGGCTACTAAGAAAAAGAAGTCTCCTGTTAAAAAAAGAAGATATAAGAAAAAGTAATTTTTAAATAGTCGTAAGAATTACCGTTATATATGATTGGTAAGAAATACAAATCTAAAGAAGAGTTGGAAATTGAATCCACTTGTGAATCAGGGTTTGAATCATATCTTGCTCAAAGACATTCTGAATTTGTTAAACACGGTTTTGAATCTGCCGTTTTTGGAGGATTAATTGGTCTTGCCTTGACTGCGGGAGTTTCTAAAATAGACCCTTCAGAATCTTTAAAATTAAGTCATGCATGGATTCCTGCATCTATAGCAATTCTATCTTCTTTGATTGTTACTGCTAAAGATTATCACAGATATGATGAAGAACATAAAAAGGATTTTGACACCGTTTGTGAGTCTATTTAAAAATAGTAATCTTTAAGTATCAAAAACTTGAAGTAAATCCTATGTCAAAGAGAAAGTCTTTCACAGAAGCGGCAAGACAACCCGGATATTCCGCAAAGGGCGATAAACTTTATTATAAGGGCGACCTTGTTGGAAAGAGGGGTAGAGGAAATTCAGTAACCACGAAAGGTGTAAATACCGGAAGAGGTTGGTTTATGGAAAGAGGATACGGAACTGCTAAGAAGCCTGTCCCAGATACTGAACTTACCAGAAAACTTGGTATTGCAAACGCTGGAAAGAAGGGTAAGAGAATGCTTGTTCCTGCCCAAGGTGATGTTGGATTCGGGGTCAACAAAGAAGAAAGTTGGGAAATGAGGGATAAGTCAAGCAAGGGCAAGTCTATTAGAGAAGCCGAGTTTGAGGCTCCACTTTCCTTTGCACAAGCCGCTAAGAAACCGGGATACTCTGCTAAAAACGGCAAATTATATTACAAAGGCGACCTTGTTGGAAGAAGAGGCAGGGGCGGTTCACTTACCAGAAAAGGAGTAGGTGGCGGAAGAGGTTGGTTCATGGAAAGAGGATACGGAACTGCTAAGAAACCTGTCCCAGATACTGAACTTACCAGAGAACTTGGAATTGCCAACGCTGGAAAGGGTGGCAAGAGAATGCTTGTTCCTGCTCAAGGAGATGTTGGATTCGGAGTCAACAAGGAAGAAAGTTGGGAAATGAGGGAAAGGTCTAAGAGGGGCAAGAAGATTAGAGAAGCAGAAGAAGAAATGCTTGGAACCATTGGTGAAGGCAATGACTTTGGACAAATGGGTGCTGAAGATTGGAATGCTGAACAAATTCACGCTTTTAACGCCGCTACTAAGTTTTCAGATGCCGCTAAGAAGCCCGGCTACTCTGCAAAGGGTGGTAAACTTTATCACAAGGGCGACCATGTTGGCAACAGAGATTCCAAGGGCAACCTAACCAGAAAGGGTGTCAATACAGGAAGGGCTTGGTTTATGGAAAGAGGCTACGGAACTGCCGCAAAGCCTGTCCCAGATACTGAACTTACCAGAAAAATTGGAATCGCTAATGCTGGTAGAGAAGGGGCGAGCAGAATGCTTGTTCCAGATGAAGGTGAATTCGGATTCGGTGTAAACGCTGGTCAATCTTGGGAAACCAGAAGGCTTGAAAGAAGAGATAGAAGGTCAAGAATGGCAAGAAGAATCAGAGAAAGGCCAAAGGTTAGTATCTTGAGAGGTCTAATGGGTAAGCCTAAAAAGATTATCACAGGTGAAATGGATACAGTAGTATCAATGAGAGACCCTAAGGAAGATTACTCTTCAAGGAGAACTGATATGGCTGGACTAACCAGAAGGACTGCATTTGGCTTCGGTGCTGAAGAAACTTTCTGCGCTAACTGTGGACACCACCAAGAATGAACCTCACGAACAAGGAGGACATAAGAGGTTCGGTGTATCCATATGGCGAGAAAATGTGGTATCTGTAAAAGAGTTGGGCATAATGCAAGAACTTGTCCAAGAAAGGATGATGTTCCTGATGTTGTAGGGAATAGAGATATCATTAAATCTCTTCCTGTAGGAACTAAATATCCCGATTATTTTTATGAAAATGCTCCCAGATGGGTTGCGGCTTTAGAAAGGGCTGGATTGAAAATTACTCCTGATGGAACAGGTGCTAATGCTAAGTTTTGTGGCAATTGTAGACATCTTGTTAAAGGAAGGATGGAAGCCGCAGGAGAGCCTTATTGTTCAAGGAATGAAGCCGCAGTAAGAGGTGATTGGGTTTGTCAATTATGGGCTTCGGGGACAATTAATAAAATTGATGCACAAAAACTTGGACAAGATGTTTAAGAGTAATCTTTAAATAGCGGAACTTCATTTATAAAACTATGTGTGGAACTTGCGGTTGCAGAGATGCAGAATCTTATGAGGCTCCCTTCTTTGAAATGGATGGTTTTTGCCTTTCTTGTGGTGCAGATGAAGTTGCATATGAATCTAATATTTGTGAAAAATGTCAAATTAAATTGGGCGTTAAAAAATTAGGAGAATTTAGGGCTGAAACCTTTGATGCAGAATATGATTTCCAAAATCAAGCCATCACGACTGTTGAGGCCGATGATGAAACAGAGGCATGGGATACATTCGGAATGTATGGTGTAGAAGAAGATTGGGCTTTAGTTGATGTTAGAGATGCAGAATCCTTTGAGGCCGAAGAGTGGGATTTTGGAAACGATAGAGAGGCATTAAGAAATAGTGATGAAAACTCCGATTTTAATAATGCTTGGAGAAGGATTTTTAAATCAAAAAGAAGAGAATGGCCTTCTTGGGGTCAAAAATTCTATGATAAATACAAATGGACTTTAGATGACCCAACTTGGAATCCTTATGCAAAAGGAGGGGATTTTGAAGATGAAGAAGAACCTAAAGGATTTAGAGATGCAGAATCTTTTGAGGCTCAAAGAAAACTTACTGATGTAGATAGAGATGGAAAACCATATACGGGTAAAATCTATCCAGACCATCCTAATTTAGACTCTGTTAAGGCTGATAGAAACAATGATGGTTATATGTCGTCTTGGGAGAGAGCATTGGGTAATCAAGTTGCAAGGGGTATGGAAAGAGGAGGGTATTCTGCAGAAGGAGCAGTTTCAAGATTCCCTTGGAAAACTCTTATTGCCGTTGCAGTAGGTGTATTCGCAGTTTCCAGAATTAAGAATGTTGAATTCAAGTCAGAAGGAGGATGCGGATGTGGATGCTCTGGTGGAGGAGGCTGTGGAGATAAGAAATCTGCTGAAGGCTATCCTGAAGTATACGACCCTGTAGCCGATTTCCTTCCAAGATACAGATATCCTGCCGACTCGGTTTGGAGTAATGATTACAATCCTGCCGACCCTTATAGACCACTTGATTATCAAACCGTTCACACCGATTCTAATACGAAAGCGAAAAGGATGTGATTTTTATGGGCGACTGCTATATATGCGGCGAAGAAACCGATAAGGGTAAAAAAAATTTTGGTTCAGGTGAATGGATTTACCTTTGTTGCAGGGCTTGTGATGATGAATATGACCCTTATGAAGCAGAATCCTTTGGTGCGGAGGATATGATTACAATTACAGGAATTGATTGGGAAACTGATGGTGAAGATGTTGATTTGCCTACTACTATGGAAGTCCCTGCTGATTTAGAGGAGGATGAGATAGCAGACTACCTTTCCGACCAAAAGGGTTGGTTAGTGAATGGATTCGTGATGGGTGCAGAATCTTTTGAGGCAGAAGGTGAACCTACAATTTCTTATTGGCAATTATCTAAAAGCGGTCCTTTTAATTCATCGGAAGCCAACATATCTGTTGATTTTGAAGGAAGAAAATTCGGTGGAAAACTTTCCGAGTTTGATGATGAGGGAAATCAAGTGTTTGGTGTAGAATCTTTTGATGCTGAAGTAAAAGACAGACACCCTACACTTTCTAAAAAGGCAAAATCAGAATATGTTTTCCCAGAAAGAAAGGCTTATCCTATTGGAGATGAAAGACACGCTATGCTGGCTTTAGTTTATTCAACATGGCCTAACAATAAAAAAGATGCTTCAGAAGTAAGAAGAAAGGTTTTCCAAAGATATCCTCAACTTAGGACTGAATTTATGGATGGAAAATATGAAACAAGGAATGCAGAATCCTTTGATGCCGAATCTTGCGATTATTGCGAAGAACCCGTTGCTTATGTGAGCGACATTAAAGAGCATCCAAAATGTGAGCATGGGCAACATCTGTATTGTAATAGTTGCATTGGTGCGGAGAATGATTTTTGCCTATTGTGTGTGGAGGGTGAAGAGTTTGAGGCTGAAGGAAAGAAGGTTAAAAGTGTCATTGAAACTGCTATGAAGGAATATGATGAATATGTGGCTGACAAAGAGGCTTACGATGATGACGATATAATCAGTTTTGAAGAATGGTTTGATGATATTTTGGGTAATGATGATTTAGAAGGTGATGAAGAAACATTAGAGTATTTGAAAACACTTCCTCCCTATAATTCGCCCGAATCAAACGATTGGATTTGGAAAATATATCATGGTGCTGAAAACTTTGATGCAGGAAAGGGTGGTTATGGGGCTGAAGAAGGAGGCAAATGCTCATGTTGTGGGAATAAAATTGTCAATGGTTCATGTGGTTGTCCTTCAGATTGCCCTCATTGTGGCGGTAGGCCATTGGATTCCGAATCTTTTGAGGCAGATTGGGACAATGCTCCCTACGGCTCTTGGGATGAGGCTTGGTCTGATGAGGTATCATTTCCGACAGGTGAAAAACCAGAAAGGCTATGGTTGAAGAATCTTTCAGTTATTGCAGTTTTTGCAGGTGCTATTTGGATTGGTAAGCAAACAAGGAAGTGATTCCTTGAAAGAAATGAAATTTAAACCTATTGCTTCTTATAAGCCCGGTTGTAAAGAATGCCTTAAAATTGCATCACAAAAAGGGCAACCTTTTAGAAAAACTGAAATAGGAGATAGAAATTCTTGGTATGGTAATGGAGCCTATAATGAAGAAATTAATCACCTAATTAGTCACCCTCAATTGAATCCTACCTTTTTTGGAGTTCTTGTAAATTCATTTAGTTATCTTGTTTATGAATATTATAACAATGGAAACGGGAATTTAGTTTCAGTAGAGCCTGTGGAAGAAGAATGCGGGTCTTGTTTAGGAGAAGGAGACCAAGAATGTTGGTCTTGTAATGGAGAAGGTGAAGATTGGGAAGGGGATGAATGTGATGAATGTAATGGTTCTGGAATGGTTGATTGTGAACCTTGTTATGGAATGGGAGAACAAGACGGAGGTTATGAAGTAACAGGGATTGATTCTCATAGGTATGAAGAATATATTCAACCAATTTACGATTTAACCAATAGGTCTTCTGCAGGTAGGGGGATTAGAGATGCTATGTATAGATTAGAAGCGGCTTTAGAAAAAGGCGTTTTAAATGATGGACATAATAGAGAAAGAAACCCCCTATACTCTCCTCAAAAAGATAAATTATATACTGATTTAGGAGATGCAATAGGATTTTACATTATTAATGAACCGAATTCTTTAACAGGCGGAAATAATTTCCTTAATTACATGGCAGAAGAATTTAGTGCAGAATCTTTTGACGCAGAAGACAAGAGAACTTTGAAAAAGGATTCTTGTTGTTGCGGTGCTACAAAATCGGTTCCTTGCGAATGTATGTATTTAGGAAATCAATGTAGTGCCAGAAAACCTATGTGTCAATGTTATAAATTACTTTCTGTCCAAACTGATGGCAAAAAGGCTGAAGAATCCTTTGAAGCAAATTGCGGAAATAAGAGAGATGCAGAAGATTTTCAACATCAAAAACAAAGTAAAAGGAAACTTCAAAAAGAAAGAGAGTCTGGAAATCTTACAGATAGAATATTATCTATATTAGAAACAGTTGATGATGAAACATTAGTTGAAGTAGCATATTATTTTGGAATTGAATTTGAGGGTGATGATGATATGGATTTCTTATATGGTAAAGTTGAAGAGGCGGTTAAAAACAGCCCCACCAATTATTTAAACAGATTAGACGATATTTTATATGATTCTATGAATGCTGAAAACTTTGATGCAGATTGGTTTACAGTCAAATGCGTTGAATGCGAAAAACCCGGATACTCTGATGAAATGAATAGGTATAATGGAATGTATCTTTGTGCAAGATGTGCCAATCCTCACCTTGACTTTTCAAGGTATGATTATGAAGCAGAAACCTTCTATGAAGTTATGGGAATTAAGCCGATGGCTAAGGGAGGTAAAAGGTGGGTCATTGAGAATGAGTTAGGAATTCCTATCGGAGATTTTGATTCTATTACGGCAGGTAAGAAAGCGGCAATAGAAGATTATGCTAAAAAGTCTAAAAAGACTGAAGGCATGATGTTTTGGCCTCCTGCATTTTTTGGAAAAGGAAGTCATAGGAAATCCAATAAAGGATACACCGTTCACAGAAATGCGGCTGAAGGCATTTTAGTCCCTACCTCTTCAAAGAGTATTTTAGCAATTGCTTTAATTGCAGGATTCCTTTACGGTAGGAGGCAATAAAATGTCGGGAGTTGTGTATACCCCTTCTATGCCAATGATTGCTTTTGGAAGCACACAAGCCCAATTTAAAAATGAAACACAATCCTCTAATAATGTCTTGGTAAGTAGTCATTTTCCTGTTTACGAAACGGCTATTTTTACCTCAGGAATCTTTTTAGGAATTTTGATTACTCTTTCAATGATGACTATTTTCAAAAGAGGTTAAATAGTAATCTTTAAGTATCGGTAAGTTAAGAGGGATAGTATGGTAAGTGGAAGAACTGTTCTATTAACTGGTGCATTGGCTTTAGTGGCTTATCATTTTAGAGGTTCATTAGGCTTTGAAGCCGAACATGAATCTTCTAATGGTTTTCAAACTATTGTAGATAGAATTAAAGCAAAATTTAGCCCTTCTCAATTAGAAGAAGTGGACAGGCAAAGAACAGGTATGACTGTAGACTTAGTTCCAGTTCAATACGACCCTTCTTCCTCTTATGCAGGACACCTTGCATTTGACAAGACTACTACCTATGTAAACGATAGTCCTTACGGTGGTGGAGTTTCAGATGTTATGATTGGTGTTGAAAACCCATATAATTATAATCTTTCTGCTGAAGATTTTACTACTTTTAATGCAATGGCTCCGGGTCAAGAATTGATTCCTTCGCCAATTGCTCAATTAAAGCCTTCTATTCCTACATCAAAGGATGATTGTTGCAGACCTACTCAAACTTATGGTCTCAATTTATCACAACCTTTTATGACTCCTGCTGGAGACGGTTCAAGAATTGGACTTAGTTCTCCTAATGGTAAGACTTATTCAGGAACCTTAGACCCAGATGCTAATGATTCCTATACAGATGGTTCTAAAACCTTAAGTCTTGCCCAATGGAGAAGCGAAGGCATGGTTGATGTAGTAAATGATTTCACAGTAATGTTTAGACCATATGTAGGAACTGAAAAAATGTTAAGGAGAGTTTGAAATGGCAAGAGAAGAAGTAGATGCAGTATATATTGGAAGTAATGATTTTTGGGGTTTTGACTCCGATACTTTCAACGAAGAAACCAATTTCTATGGCAGGGCTTGGGTTGTTCCCGCAAGCAAGGCTACGCCGAAGATGGTTGAAGATGAAAACCTGTCAAGGTGTCAAATGTATTACGAAATTGGTAAGACAGATACGCACCTTTTCACTCCAACTCAAATCGTGTTTGATGATGAACAAGATGTAGTTATGATTAGAGGAAACCAAGGTAGAATCGGACAACCAGAAGTAACCGATGTAAAGACCAGAGTTTTCAGAGTTGGTCAAGACGCTCAAAGATACAAGAACCTTACTTCAGGTCCTAAGTCTGCAGATGGTGGAAGATTTACTGTTAATTTCATTATCCCAGATAATTCTGATGAAAAGACCAAAATTAAGGCTTTTATTGAAGACTTAGACAAGGAAGAATCTGCTGAAGAAGCAACTGTTGCGGATGCAGAAGAAGAACTTGCATTCGGAGATGTTGGAGAAGGCAACAACTTTGGTCAAATGAGGGCTGAAGAAGAAATGGAAGAAGAATATATGGAAATGGATGCTGAAGAATACGATGCAGAAAACCTTTCCAGAATCAACCCTACTGTTGTAGAAGGCGCAGAAGATATTCACGGTGCTGAAGATATGATGGGACTTCCTGCACCAGATGATGGTCATGTAATTGGTCAAGATTATGAGGGTCTTGTTGTCGGTCAAGCGGCTGAAGACCTTTCTGTTCAAAATGTTGAAGATGGTATTTCGGAAGAAATTTTCGGAGATGTTGGAGAAGGCAACAACTTTGGTCAAATGAGGGCTGAAGAAGATGCGTATGATTACAATCCAGAGGATTTCTCTCCTTATGATGACCCTATGGATTTCAGCCCATATGAGTCTGAAGATATTGTAGATTACTTCCAAGAATTGCCAGTCGTTAGAAACTTTAGGCTTGGTGGTTGGACTGCATCAGCAATTGTTGTAGGTGTTGCGGCACTATCTGGTGCATGGTTCTCTAAGAGAAGAGGTTAAATAGGTAAACAATAAATCTCTTTTTATGGGATTTACCATTGGAGACTTTATTGACACCACAGAATTTTCATTAGAAGATTCTAACGACCATTATCATGCTTATTATTTAATCCCTGATTGGTTCTCAAAAGAATTACAACCATTTATTGCTCAAGTTCAAAAAATGGCTTCTCAAAAGAAACCTTTTAAGGCTACAGATTATTTTAAAATTAAAGCAGGATATCCTCATGAGGTAGTTAAGGAACAAAAGGAAAGACTTATTCAAAACGGATGTTCAAGAGATGTTCTTTCTTCTAAACACGATATTACTATTCCTAAATTGGATATTCAAACATTTGTTTTAAATTATGAAAATGTTATTGGATTTACCACTCCTAAAGATAGTCAATTCGTGAGAGATATTACTATTTATGATATTGATACCCATAATGATTTGGCTTTTGTTTATATTGTGAATAGAAAGGCACAAGTAATTGCAGGATGGTCTGAAAAAAAGGTGAAAGGAAAATATCAAATTAAAAAGCCAGATAATTTAATTAAAAACATTAAATATAAAAAGTAATCCAAAGTTTTAAATAGCGGTGCGATTAAAAAAAGATTATGTCTGACGAAAGCAATCATTCTAAATCCTTGGAAGAGTTGATGTATTCTTCTGAAGAATTAGAATCTGAAGAAGTTGAACAGTCTTTATACATGGCTCAAGAAACCTCAGAACTTATTGCTGAAAAAAGAGAAGCAGAATCTGAATTTTTAACTGCCTTAAAGGAATTCCACGCAGAACAAGAAAAGTTATTACAACAAGCAGATTCTATGTTGCCAGACCAATGCCCTAAGTGTGATTCGTATATCCATTCTAAGAAAGATAAAGGTTCAATGGTTAAAAATAGTGAATGTTTCACTTGTTTTACTGCAGAACAAAGCAAGAAAGTAATGGAAGCCGAAGATATGGTTGAGATTAAAAAAATGGATGCTATTTCTACTATGGATTTATCTGATTATGAAGAATGGTTGTTTGATGATGAAATTGGAAGGAGAAGCCTTTCAAGAATTTTAGCAAAATTTAAGGCACAGGGACATGATTACAAGCCTTGGCAAATTTCTATTGGAGCCTCTGCATGGAGTAAGGATAATTTTAACAACACCTCATTAGAAGATACCAGATATTTAGTTGAAAGGGCTAAAATCCAAAACATTGTAGACTATATTCCTGAAAGCCCTGATGGGATTGATAAAGTCATTACTACTTTAAAGCAAGCAGAAGGGAAATTGGAATCTTTAACTCCAAAAGAAAATAAAGAACTTCCTATTGCCATGCTTGGTGGAATTGCAGGATTATCAGTTCTTGTTCCTTACCTTATGAGGAAAAAGGTAAGGTGATTTAATTGACAAGCAACAATGAAATAGAAATTCCAGAAGATGCAGAAGTCATCTATCACGATGCTTTTTCTAAAAAGTGGCTTACTAAGGAAGAATGGGAGCAACAAATGTCTGAGAATCCTTATTATGATACTCTTTACGAGCAAATCATGGGAGATGGAGGAAATTTCTTTTTAATGTTTTTCGTAACACAACACCCTGAAATTAGAAATCCCGGTTGGGAACATCTTATGGGAGTTTACGGATATTACATTGAAGATACTTATTTAGGAACATGGATTGAAGTTTTAGGAATCACATGGTATGGATATCCTGTAAAGACCATCAGTAATATTGATGATTTAACGGAAGAGGCTGAACAATATTTCCCAGAACTCTTAAGTCATTTAGATATCTTACAAGAAGGGGCTGATAGAGGTAAATTTTATTATACTTATGCAGGTGATGTTATTAATTATCCAGATATGTTAAATGATGTCAAGTATGTTATTACTGAAAGAAAACCTAAATCTAAATCTAAATCCAACAAAATAGGAGGGATGTGATTTGGGCAATCTTTTACCAACAGACTATCCTGAATTTTATTCTTTCAGAGACGATAAGTGGTATAATGCTGAAGATTTCATGGTTGAATATACTGGAGAATTTAATAGGTTTATGGATTGGGAATTTAGTTCTGAAAATGTATTTGTTGTTGTGAGTAGTAAACTAACTTCCGATAAAAAATATTCTCTATTAGGTATTGAAGTGCAAATAATTTATGATGGTGTGGGAAATCCTGAATTTTTAGATATGACTGATGTATACATAATTGATGAATCCAATACTATTCCTGTTTTTAATCCTGAAGAAAATGCGGCGGCTAAAAGATTACTTGCAGACCAAGGCTTGCAAATGTTTCAATATGGTGAAAGATTATGGATTGGAAAGGCAGATAAAATCTCAGAAGTCAAAAAAAGGATTATTAAAATATATGAAGGAAGTGTAAAGGGGATTGAGTTCTAATGTCTGGAGAAATTACTTATGCAAACATTTTGCCTAAAACTCTCCCTAAATATTATTATGATAATAAATGGCATACTCAAATTGAATTTCAAGAAGATAAAACAGGCTATGGAGTTTATGAAAAAAAGGTAAATTTAATTTTTAGTAGCCCTAACCTATATAAAAAAAGTAAAAAACATCAACTTTTCTGGGTTGTTTTTACAGTTTATAAAAATGTGATTGTCATGTCTGAAATGGTTTACTTAAATAATGAGGCTTTTTCAACACACTTTTTACATGAAGTAAGAAAGATGGTTAAGGACAATGTTGTTGTTAGAGAAGGTGGATTACACACATATTATGTAGGAGAGGTTAAAAATCAAAAGGCTTTAACGGGAAAAGTTATGCAAGCCATCAAAAAACCAGAATCTCTTGCAAACTTTTTCACAGGATACAGGCAGAAGTAAAACAAAATCTTTAAGTATCAAAATAGATAACACTCTATTATGAACTTGGATTTAGCGATTCAAAACACTATTAAAAGAAGCCCTATGGAAAACGCCATGCATGGAGTTGTTTCTAATTTAGGGCAATCTTTTGAATTACACGCTATCCATAACACAGTTAGGTCGGCTGAACAAATCATGGGGCAAAAGGTAGGTGTAGCACACACCAACCCTCTTGCAAAGCCAACGGCAACTAATCAAAAGGTTGCTTGGATTGACGGAGTTCACCATGCAGATACTATGGTTCCTGCACCTATCACGATGAGTAGCAATGATATTCTTAGGAATTCTCCTAAGTCGTATCCTTTTGAGGCTCCTATCGGGACAAACGCCATTCCTCAGGTAAAGGGGCTTGGTCAAATTGATTTGTCTCAAAGGAGAAAATTTTGAATCGTTATCTTTAAGTAGCAGAAAGTAAAAATGGAATAATAGGTGAAACAAATGGAACTGATGGAAGATGTTTATGATACAGGCATGGATGCTCTTGATACTGCAATGGATGCTCAATTTATTGGTGGTGTAGGTGGTATTATTGCTGGTGCAATGGTTGGAGGATTCCTATCTTCCGTATTAAGTTTTAGTGGAACCGTTGGAAGGTTTGCATCCTCTGGTGCTATCTTCCTTGCAGGTGCAGGTCTTTATGGATTCGGTCTATCGGGCAGAGTCGCAGAACCTGCTCTTAGAAGCCTTACTCAAGTAACTGGCGTTGTTGTCGGTGGTATTGGTCTTGGAAGGCTTCTTTCAGATATTGGACTTCCTTCCTTCGGTCTTGGTGCTGAAGATATGATGGGTCTTCCTGATGCTGATGACGGCAGGGTCATTGGGCAGGATTATACTGGCAGAACTGTCGGTCAAGCGGCTGAAGATGATGATGCCAATCAAGGATATATGTGGAATTGGAAAAACGCTGAAGAAGGCGTTCCAACTCTTGAAGAATCCAGACCTGAAGATTACAACCCTGCAAAAATGATGGATTCGGCTCCTTCGTGGGCTTCTGGTGCTTCCAGAGTTGCGAATCCTTGGGCAGTTGCTGAAAGAAATGATATCATGGCTCCTTCCTCCCCTATGGGTGGAGTTGACCAATGGTATGGCTCTGCTGAAGAAATGATGTTCTCCCCAAGAAAGGCTACACTTGGCAACATGGTTGCTGGTGCAGAAGGATTAGGGAGTGTAATTGGACAATAAGGTGAAAAAAAATGTATGACAAAATGTGTTATTGGTTTTCAGGCAACAAAGGACAATGTGTAGCAGGTCTGCTTAGTGTAGTAGGTGGTCTTCACCTTATGCTAACAGAAGCACAACCTGTTCTCGGCTTCCTTCCATCGTTCTCTATGAGCGTTGGTGGAATGACGGTAGGCGCACAACAACTCGTAGGTCTCGGTCTACTTGTTAGTGGTGTCTGTGTCGTTGGTGCTTGTAGGAATATGAGGTGAATGAAATGGATGTAATGAGAATTGTAATTGCGGCTTCAATGGTCGTAGTCGGTCTTACTACGGTAGGTTATGCAGGGATTGCAGGTTCTTGGGTCAACACAGACCTATTTACTCTTCCTGTTCTAAACCTAAACATCACTCCTCTTGCTCTAATGGGTCTTGTTCCGCTATCTTTGGGTGCAGGAATGTTCCTAAGCGGTGCTGACTTGCTCAGAGTTAGAGACGATGTTTACGGTCCTGCCATTGTTTGAGGCTAACGAAAATATTATCAGAATCAATTAACCTTACTCCTTCGGGAGCGAGGATGCCCCTTGCCTTTAGTAGGTGAGGGGTTTTTTTTAATTTATAAATCTTTAAATAGTCGTTAAGAAATTATCAATTATGGCTTTTTGGATTCACCCTGCTTGGAAAGATATTTTCTTAAAAGTAAGGGAAGAAATGGGTGATGAGATTATTTACTACTATTCCAATAATAATCAAAACCCCCTTTTAAGAATCCCTACTTTTGTAAAACAACCTCCAATATCTTCTAAAGAAATTGAAAGTTTGGTGTTTAATCCCTCAACATTTCCTGTCATTTCTTCAGAAGGCGAAACTACAAAAGGGTTGAGAAATTATGATAATCTCAGATTCCCCTTGGAAATAAATAAAAAAGGGATTAAGAGATATCTTTACACTATAAATTGGGATAGGAAAGATAAAAGGTCTGATTATTCAACACCTTTAAAAGAAATTTATTTTTATGATGTTATGTTCCTTAGGGCTTTTAACAGTATGCTTTATGATGCCTTAGAATATTTTGAGGGTGATGACGAAGACATATCCCAAATTGCAGAATTAAAAAACAAAATTAAAAACCTCTGTGTTCAAGATTGGGAAAAAAAATATGATAGGAAGTGGAAAAAAACAAGTCCTCATGTAAATTCAGGAATGCAAGATATATTATTTTTAGGATATTTGGGATATCCTATTTCTTTTGATGATTATGATGAGTGGTCTTGGCTTATGTTGCAAATGGTAAGATACGAAACATGGGTAGAGGAAATCAATAGATACGATAGCCTTTCCAAAAAAACTCCTTCTTCTGATTTAAACCCCTCTCAATGGTTTTCAAAAATTTGGCAATCAAAAATAATTACTAAGCCATTTATGAATTGGGATTCTTCTCCTTTTAACAAGACCTAAAGGTTTAAGTAGTAATAAATACAAACTATATAATAAGTCCTACGGGACTACAGATAAAATATTGAGGTGAACAAAATATGGCAATGAGAAGTCAAGTATATGAATGGGCAAACCTCGCTACTGTTGGAAATAACAGCACAATCAGGAGGGCGGCAAACTCCACTCCTGTTGGGCTAACTTCTGGCAGGGAATATGATATCTTCATCGGAGGCTTTGGTAACAACATTACTAAGCCAGCCGAGACCACCGCTACTCAGTTCGTGGTCATTGAAGATATTTCTTCTTCCCCCCAGAACGGTAGTGCGGTCCAAGTTAGAATTAACACAACGGATTACTTCCAAAATCCCGATGTAACAAAGCAAGATGGTATTCCCGGTCTCGCAAGTCCCTACCCTGTAGGTGCTGATTCCGCAGGTTCTCCAACTGGAACGAACTATGTTCTATCTTCCTTTAACCTATATCCTGATGTTTATGTCCTTCCGGGACAAACATGGGGTGTCCTTTACTCCTGTCAAACGGATGTAGCGGGCTCAAGTTCTGCAGGAACTACTGGTGTTGCTTGTTTCGTCAAGTATACCCTTTACGATGGTCCAGATGCACTAATTGCAAACAAACTATTGGAACTCGGTGTTACTGTCAACCCAAACAATGTTGATTGGTATAAGAGAACTCTGATTGAGCAAGCATCTGCTCCTATGAACGGAGGTGAAGCCTGATGGCAATGAGAAGTCAAGTATATGAATGGGATGCAACCAGAAGTGGTCATGGTGGAAGTGCAGTAAGTGGAACAAACACCCTTGCTACCGCAAGACCTTACTCCATCTTTATTGGTGGCGTAGGTAACAACATCACCAAGCCAGCCGAGACCACCGCTACTCAGTTCGTGGTTATTGAAGACATCGGATGCACCGCAACCGACCTTTTCACGGGAACAAATGTAACCAACTGGATTGATGGACCAAGAGCCTACATTCAAGTAAGAATCAACACAACTGATTACTTCCTTGACCCAGACAACATCGGAAACGATGGTATTCCGGGAACTGCGGCTCCTTACCCAAGGACCATCAGCAACCAACCATCTTTCAACCTATACCCTGATGTATATGTCCTACCCGGTCAAACTTGGGATGCTCTTTACACCCACTACGAGGGTGCAACAGATGCTGGCACACACCAAGCATTCGTTAAGTATACCCTTTACGATGGTCCAGACGCTCTAATCGCTAACAAACTGTTGGAGATGGGCATTAGCGTCAACCCCGGCAATGTAGACTGGTATAAGAGAACCCTCATCAGCGGTGCTTCGGCAACTGTTTGAGGCTCTTAAAGAGTTGAGTTAAGATTCCAATAACCCTCGCTCCTTCGGGAGTAGGGTTTCCCCCTTTTGTTCTCATCTTCGGGTGGGTTCAGAAGGGGGTTTTTTTTATTTAAATTTTTAATAAGTATTAAATAGTCGTGCAACATTTTTAAATCTATGGGTGTTAGAATCCAAGCATGGGAATGGTCTAACTTAGGCTCTTCAACTTCAAGAAGTGTTAATGCAACTCCCCAGACTATTGATGCAGGTGCTTCTTATGATGTTTTTACTGGAAATGTAGGTAATCAAACCACGATTCCTGCTAAAGCAAAACCAAATGAATTTGTCGTTATTGAAGATATCGGAATTACTCCTACAAATCAAAGTTTTCTTCAAATTACTGTAAATACTACGGCATATTATCAAAACCCAGACGGACTTCCTGCTGATGGAATTCCTGCTTCAGCCAGCCCTTATCCCTGCGGTGCTTCTCCCTATTCAAATAATCAAGGAGGCACAGGCTCTTCCGTTTCTATGTCTTCATATAAATTAGACCCTCCTCTTTATATTTTGCCCGGACAAAAATTCTCTTTTGAATACAAGTCTATGCAAGGAATGGCGGGTGGTGCGGGTAATGAAGGAGGAACTGTGGGGGTTATGATTTTTTACACACTTTATGATGGAGTAGATGCCATGATTGCTAATTCTTTGCTTTCTCAAAATTTGCCCGTTAATCAAAACAATGTAGATTGGTATAAAATGAATGCTTTGGCTAACAATGTAGCCTCTTTAACAATGACTGGAGGAATATAATATGGCAATGAGAAGTCAAGTATGGAATTGGGACCTTGCAAGAGGAAAGGGTTCAACTCAAACAGGGTCAATTAAAACTATTGTCCCACTTACAGGTTTGACTTCAAGCGTAAATAAAGTTAGTATAACTGGTGTTGGTTCAGGATATTCTACAGGAATCACCACCACTACAGTAACTACGGGTAGTGGAAACGGTGTATTAACTGTAAATATCACAAGCGTAGGCGGTTCTGGAGACATCATTACTGCAGAAGTTGTAAATCCCGGAAGTGGATATGCGATTGCTGATACAGGCAGTATTGCAGGAGGAGATGGCAATGCAACCTATATTATTCCATCCCCTCCTCTTACACCACCTAATGGTGGATTAGTTTCATTGGGATATGGTTTTGATTTTTCAACAGGGAATTATTCAGTATCAGGTGGGAATGGTGATGCGACATTTAATGTTTCTTCCATTACTGCCACAGGAGAGGTTAGTGGCATACCGGGCATCGTTTCAGGAGGTTCTGGGTTTTCAGTAAATGATATCATATATATTTCTCCCGGCGGTCTTTATAATCTTTCAGCCGCCTATACGGTTACTGAAATTAATCCCATTTTTACTTCACAAGATACTAATGCTATCCAATTAGGGGAGTCTTTTTCAGTATTTATTGAAAAGGGGAATAAATTAAAGAATAAGCCAATGACGAAAGAATCTCAATTCATTGTTGTTGAGAATTTTGGATGCACTCCTACCTCATTTTTCCCCGGAACCTCACAAGGAGGAGGAACATGGGACTTAGAAAACTACAGAGGAAGCAAGATTAGAAATTCTTTAGGAGGTCCCAGAGCCTATATGCAATTCTATGTTAATACTACAGGATATTTTAAAGACCCTGATGGTGTTGCAAGAGATGGTATACCCGGAAATGTAGCACCTTATCCATTAACAGAACAATTCAATGCTTGTAATGACAGAGTTCAAACTCCTGTTTATATCCTACCAACTCAAACTTGGGATTTAAGATTAACTTGTTATAATGATAATCAATCAGCAACAGGTCAAGAAACATATATCCAAGTTACTGAACTCGGACAACTTCAAGCCTTCTTTAAATACACACTTTACGATGGTGTTGATTGCTTGATTGCTTTGAAATTGTTGGAACAAAACATTACGATTACACCTGAAAATGTAGATACTTTCAAAAAGAACCTTTTCAGTCAAAATGTTCAATTAGAGGCTTCTGAGCCAAATGAACAGTAAACTTTATATAGGTGAAGATACACACAATATATTGGACAGAGGAGGCACACAGGAGGCGTAAAAAACCTCCTGCCTCTGTTCCACGAATTCTTTAATTGGAATAGCAACCCTTTAAATAACAAAAAGGATTAGTTCCTAATATGGCTTCGGTTATTGAGATGTTCATCCAAGAGGAGGAGTATCTGAATGAGCAACTTTTAAATACGCCAATAAAATTACAAATTGAAATAAGAGATTACATTGGAGGTGCGTTTAAATTTCCCCTTACCACCAATTATCTTAAAACCACTTCTAAAAAAGATAAATTAAATATTTTAACTGTTTTCTACAGAAGAAGTCCAGATTACATCAATGACCCAGAAGATTATCTTATTGATAAGAAAATGTATGATGAAGCCGAATATGCCAAATGGTATTGGGCTCCTTTATTGAAAATCTGGCCTGAATTATCTACAATTGTAAATGAGCATCATTCAAAGGTAGGTAAAACAGATAAAAACTATTCAATAGAAAGATTTTTCAACGGATTTCCTCCCAGACAAGGAGGAGAAGGAGGCTTACCAAGTTTTGAAAGGTATTGTAATTTCTATGATAAATATAGAAGAGCAGTTCTTAAAGATTTTTTAGATATGTATTCTCCTAACACAAAATGGAATTTAGAAGAAATATCTTATAATGGAGAAAAGGAAATTGAAATTTATGATTTGAAACTTGAAAAGTTGGAAGAAATTATGTGGAGTCCGTATGCAGATTATTCTCCTTTTTTACTTTATAAGTTAGAGGAAGATGCTTTTCCACCGATATTTTGGTTCAAAATAAATACTCTTAAAAAAAGACCTTTTATGAATTATTGGGAATTACCTTGGGATACTGTTAAATAGGTTTACTATTTATGATAGGATATGTTTGATATCATTATTCCAACATTCAAGACTCCTTTAAATTTGCTTAAAGGATGTTTAGAATCAGTTAAGGCTCAAACCTTCAAAGACTATCAAGTGTGGATATGTGATGGCACTCCGCACGAATGGAAGAGGTATGGAGACCTTCAAGAATTATTTTCGCAGTATCCTGAATTTAAGGTTGTTAGACAAGAGGGTAAAGGGGTATCACAGGCCAGAAATCAAATTATCAGAATGGGCTCAAATCCTTATGTTGCCTTTTTAGATAGTGATGACCAATGGAATTCATTTTATTTAGAATCTATCTTAGAAGAAGGAATCAAGAAATCAAGGCATGAATCTATCGGTATTTGGTTTACAGAAATAAAGGAAAAATATTATACTGTTCACCCCGTAGATTTGCTTACTATTGGAATGGAAGGAGTTGTAGGAGTAAGGACTGAAGTAGAATCAGTATTACAGAGTTATGATGTTTTAAATTTTATGCCTTTGGAATATCAATATTATTTTCATAAAATGTCTCCTCTTTGGTTTTCTGCAACCGTTGTTTCAAGAGAGCAATTAATGAGGTCGGAATTGTTTGATGAAGAATTTACGATGGGTGAAGATACGAAACTTCTTTTGGAATTGGTTGATTTAGGAATCAAAAGTCAATTTTTACCTTTCGTAGGTTGTATTAGAAACTCTCATTCGGGACAATTGACAAAGCAACCTGCTAACAAGACAAACAGTTGGTTGGATGCTTATAATGAATCGGTTGCTGAAATAAGAAAAGACCCTTATGAGCATATCCAAGAATTGCAAGGGTTGGATGAATCTCAGATTCCTATCATGTTGGCTTATATGACTCAAGGAAAGCACAGAGGCTATTCTACTGTAGATTGTAAGCAAAAAATTGAATTAATGAATGAAGAAGATTATCTCTTGGAAACTCTTTAAGTAGGTGTATTCTTTATTGTTAATTATGGAGTTAGATGACATCCAGATTAAAAGCGACCTTGGTAATTTTTATTTACCTACGAAAAAAATCGTAGATTTATATCAATACTTAGGTGATGAAAGAAAGAAGAATTCCAATATTAGAAAAAGTGATTTAGAAGGCTTTTTTGACGATGATTATCAAACTGAATATTTCAACTTAATGCCGATTAGAGTTCCTATTTATATGAAGTGTTTTTGGGATGTAGTGGAAAGAGATTATGAAATCGTTAAAATGACTAATTACGATGGCAAGCATCTTTATGAAACGAGTCCTGTTTCTTATGAATTTGATGTGGCTTTGGGTCAAAAGGAAAGTCTTTGCATTGATTGTATGGTTTTCTTAAAATCAAAACTCAATAATAGTAAAATTGCAGTTTATATTATGCCTTATAATGATGGAGAAAGTTATTACTTAGAAATGGAAATTTACTTTACGAAACACGGAACTAACTTTAAGCAATTCTGGAATGAAGTTGAAGATTATTTCAAGACTTCAGGACCTTTGAAAAATGCGATTTTTAATACTAAATGGGAGTTTGTAGAATATAATGAAATTGGATGGGAGGGAATTGTAGTAAGTCCTGATAAAAGGCACACGATTGAAAGAAATGTAATTAATTTTATCAAAAACATTGAAGATTATAAACAAATGAGATTGCCCACTTCCAGAGGAATTTTAATTAGTGGACCTCCCGGAACGGGTAAAACATTGCTTTGTGAAACGATTATGAATGAGGCGAAATCAACCGTAATTTATGTAACCAGCGATAGTGTTGAAAAGACAGGAGATATTAAGGAAATTTACAAGACTGCAAGGCTATTAGCCCCGTCAATCGTTATTGTTGAAGACATTGACACATTAGGTGCTTTAGACAGAAGAGAAGGTGGAAATCATCCTTTATTAGGTGAATTCCTTAATTGCTTGAACGGTGTAGGAACTAACGAAGGAGTCATTACAATCGCTACTACGAATTATCCAAAACACTTAGATGTTGCTTTGGTTGACAGGCCCGGAAGAATTGATTTGAGAATTGAATTAGGACTTCCAGAACCTGAACTAAGAGAGCATATTTTTAAGAAATATTTGAAGGAGATGAAGACTGAAAAACTAAATTACAAACCTATTGTTAAAAAATCAGAGGGTCTTTCAGGAGCCTATATTAGAGAAGTAGTCATGAGTGCATACCTTGATGCAAAGGAAAAAAATGAGAGGATTAATCAAAAAAGATTGGAAGAATCTTTAGACTTAGTGGTTAAAATGAAAAGAGGTGTGGATTCAAGCCTTACTAAGCAAGACCATTACCACTTATAGGCAAATCTTTAAGTAATTGAAAGGCTAAATCGGGATTATGGGTGGCTCTGAGCAAGAAATGTATTCAGAAATCTTAGCCGAGATGAAAAAAATCTCGGAAAATGTCATTTCAACAGAGTATTTAAAATCCGAATTGGAACATTTAAAATCAAATACAGATTCTAAGGTTACTGATTTAAAAGAAGACATCTCAGAATTGAAAATTGAATTTAAGGAAATTAGAACTGATTTTAATAATATGGATAAAAACCTAATTGAATTTAAAAATGAAATGGCTCCCATCATTGATTTTAAGAAGCAAGTGCAAGCCCAAATTGTAAGGTATTCTGCAATTGCATTTACCGCCCTTTTAGCAATGAGTATTGGCTTAGGGCAGGTGTGATAAATGGAAATTATTTCTTTTAAAAAATACCCTCTTTCCTTAGGAATCCAAGGAAAAAACCAATTAAAATCTGCGAGAGGGGTTGTTTCAGGAGGTAGGTGGGTTAATATTAATCATGATGATTGGTCAAATCCTGAATGGGTTAAGGTAGGTTGTAAAGGCATCTTATATGATAGGGCTTTAGGAAGAGGAAAATACACCCAATATAACTCAGATTTAGCAATTTTTACATATTATATAGACCCTGTTTGGGAAATGCCCGTATATGATTTACTTCCTATCTATTCACCTCTTTTTGATACTGATAGAGAACCTGAAGGAAACTACAAGGATTTCAACGATTGGGTTACTCTTGAACAGAATTTTGGATATATTCCTGAATTAGTCCCTCAAGAAATTCCTCTTGTAATTATGGGGCAATTTGTTGCTTTAGGACTCTTAGGATATTATATGGGTAAGTTTACAGAAGTTATGCCAAACTTTAAATAGTCGTAGGGTAATTCTAATGTATGGCTAATTTAAATTGGAAGACATTACTTGCAGTTGCCGTTGCCGCATATGTCGGATATTCTCAAAGGGATAAAATTAAATCTCTCATTGAAAGAAAAGATTCTGAGTATGTCCATTACAAGGTAGGTTCAACCAGAGTTCAAGATTATGGTTCTCTTGAAGACCCTGTTTCAATTGAATATAGGTCTATGGGAAGAGCCGCTGGTCAAACTGCAAGCCAAGCAAATGAAGCCGTTTTAGCCATGACTGTAGGTGCAGTTGGACAAAATTATCACGGAAGGAGTTTTGGATTGTAGGTGATTAAATGGATTTTCTAAATATGCCTAAAAAATACTATGAAACGGAAACTAAGGGAATCCATAAAGTTGGATATACCTTGGCATTAGCCATGATGGTTACGGGCGTTTTGGAAACTGCTCATTCAATACCCTATACTTTAAAGGGTGAATCCGACCTCACAGGAAAAATATTAGGTCCGATGGGAGTAATTGCAGGAGGCTATATGGCTTACCTTTATTTGAGAGAGGCAAATCTGGTTGGCGGATATTGAGGTGATTAAATGGTTGATTTCAAAGACTTAAGAAAGAAATTGGAAGAATACGAGGCAGAAAATGATTCGGATTCAGATTCTAATGAAGAGTCTTCAGACCTTATTATGGGATTTATTCCTCCCGTTCCCGGATGGAAAAAGGAGTTGCAAGATACTTCAGTTTCTGTTCCTCTTTCATTAGGTTCAGGAATTTTGCTCGCACTTGGTTTTGATTGGGTTAGGGGTAAAGGTGATAACCCTCAAATTTTTGAAGGAGTGTGGCAGAGTCTTGGAGTATTTACAGGGGCCCTCTTGTTTGGATACGGATTTGGAAAACTGAGTAGAGGCACAGTTGCTCATGCAGAAGCAGAATATTATGAAAACATCATTAAGGATGCTGAAGAAGAAGTTAAGTCTGCTGAGGGAGATAAAAAGGCTGAACAAGAAGCCAGAAACGATGCCGCATTCAATTTATTAACTAATCCAGATGCTTTTACTCCAAGCCCTATTGGAAGTGGAATTAGCGTCTTTGGAGAATACGGTTCTGCAATTGGACAAAATATGTTATCTTACAGATATTAAGATAAGTAAAAAACCTTAAGTAGTAAAAGAGGTTTATAAAACCTATGGTAGTTTATACAGGGTATTGCAGACCACTTAAACAAAAAGTGGAATTCTCTGTTTCAGAAGTTAATCCTGTAGAAACGAAGAGAGGGATTAAGTGGGCAGTTAAGGGTTATTATGATAATCACAAGATTTCAACTTTTGCATCCAAAGCCGATGCCGAACAACTTTTATCTCAAATGGATTCTGATGATGTAGAGGTTTTTGGAGCAGAGATTGCTTATGAAGAACCAAAGGGTGAAGTCAAAACCATGACAGGAAAGCCTCATACTCCAAGAACGCTTGAAGAAGACGAAGATATCACTCCTGAAGAAGCAAGAACCAAGACTCAATTAAAGGCTGACGACCCTTATGCAGATTTAGACCCTAAGTATATGACTAAGGATGGAAAGCCAGATATGAGGTATAAGGTTTGCAGAGATATCAAGGCTAAAATGATGTCTGCAGAAACTTTTGAATCCGAGACGGCGGAGGTAGAAACGGTGGAAGAATTTAACCTTGAAGAATTTATGGCTGAACTAAAAGGTTATGAAAAAGCCAACTCTAATAAAATCAAAAAACAATTATTACACATGATACAGGAAATAAGTGATAATAGACTTCCTCATTTTTCTTATAAATTAGAACCTACTGATGCAGAACTTCATAGTATTGAAGATATCCATTATGATGATATTTCAGGAACATTAAAAATTTATACTACTACTAACGATGATGCAAAATCAGATAAAGGAGATATTTTAAGACAATTCAATGTGGAATTTAAAAAAGGGCTTATGGATTTAGAAAAATGTATAGTTATCATAGAAGGTTTAGAGGGTTATTTTACGGGAGAAGAAAAATGGAGTGAAAATGCAGAGGATGATTTTTATTATTGCCCCAAAGATTTGAAAGATGCGGAAACGGAATATTTTAAAGAAATTGTTCATGAAGTATTTGAAGATTATATGGATTCTGAAGATAAAGATACTTTGAAGTTCATCAAAGAAAATAATTTTAGAGTGGGGCTTTTAGAAACTGAATCTGGAGATTTGTATGATTTATCACATGAAATCAAAATGATTACTGATGACGATAATGATGAGCCTATGTTTGCATTCATTCTTACACCTAATCAAAAAGGTGAAAAAACCAACCTATTAGACTTTTACAATTACTACAGAGCATGGAATGAAAAAAGTGAAGAGGATGAAGAAGAATTCTTTTTTAAGGGATTGAAAATGGACTTTTCACCATTAAATCCTGAAGTAGGTTTAATTACAATTGATATGTATGATGATGATGATGATTATACATTTCAAATAGATTTTGATAAAAAATTAATTTTCTTTAAAGGTTCATTTAATGAAATAGAAGATGACGATGACGATGACGAAGATGAATACGATGAAGATGAAGAAGGTGATGAAACCGAAGGAATCACATATAATGAATTAGGAGATTTTGTTGATGAGATAAGAGATGATGGTTTTGGAAACCTTCCTGCCAAAATCGGTGTTTGGGATAGAGATGATGAAGACCAATACGATAAAAATTATATAATTGGTGATGAGATACTTTATAATTATACTGATGATTTAGATAATGACCCTCTTATTTCTGCAATTCCTTTAGAAGCAGAAGAATCTTTTGACGCAGAAACTTACCAAAAGGTATATACTGTAGAACCAGACAGAATCATGTTTGATGAGCATATCCCTCCTGAAATTTGGAACAGAATGGGTCCAGACCAGAAAGGCACTTACATCACGACAAGAGATGAAACTATGCTTATTGCCCCTTGTTGTGGAGTATCCAAGGCAGAGATTAGAATTGATAGAGATGCAAACGCAGACTGTGAATCATGTTGCTGGATGGGAGATGATTTCCATCCCAGATGGTGGGCTGATAAGGAAAGACCTACAGTAACGATGGAAGCCGAAGAATTCAAGATGGATAGTTTGTCGGGCAACACGGCTACAGTTCCTGTAGATATTTATTACAAGATGATGCTTGAAATTCCAGAAACAGTTTCTGCTGAAAAGACTGATGATGGCTTGTCTGTAATCTTTGGATTCCACGACCAAGATGTAGATTATATGGAGTTCCTTTTGGATACTTATAATCCTCAATCAGAAGACTCTTCTCTCGTTCAAGGTGGTGAAGGTTTTGAGGCTGAAACCTATGCCTCCACCCCTCTACCAAAAGGATGGGCAGAGGATGTAAGCGGATTTAGGGCTGAAACAATTGCTTCCAGAGATGCTGAAAGGTATGAATCAGAAAACTTTTATTCAACCAGCCTTGAGAATTTCTATGCTAATGTTTTCTCTGGCTCTGATAAAGATTCTGCAACTACAGACTTTAATGGAGATGTTTTAGTTTCTGAGAATCCAGATGCTTTTGATAAGGATGAGGTTTCCAAAATGATGGCTGATTACGAGGCAGAGACGCTTCAAGAATGGGGCGACCAAGAAATGATGACTCATGGAAAAAATGTTTCTTTTGAAAATTGGCTTCAAGAAGAAGTTGAATCACACGGAGATGTTGAATTCATGGATTGGGCAGAACATGAAGAAGAAAGCCATGAGGAAAGATATGGTGCTGAATCTTTTGAAGGAGAACATTTTATCGGCAATGATAAAAAAAGAATTGCATTAGCAAAAAGCATTATTGATAATGCCAGAGATATGAAAGATTATGAATACCAATGGAAGACTATTGAGAAGGCAGGAATTGCTCTAAAAGAAGGGAATTGGAATCAATTTAAAAACAATTTAAATCAATTAGATTCTGTTCCTTTGAGAGTTATAACTGATGTGTATGGTTCAAAACTTAAAGAAATCATCAGTCCTAAAAAATATAATCAATTGTATCTATACGGAGCAGAGTCTTTTGAAGTTGAAACCAAACCAGAATCTTACATGGTAACTTCTGATGTTCATGAATTAAGCAAGGCTACAGATAAGTTGGAAGAACTTGCAGACCCTTCTAAGAAATATCCTGAGTGGTGGAAGTCAAAACTAAGCGTTGCTACTGACCAAACCGATAATTTAGCAGATTATCTTGAATATGCAAACGATTCAGGTGAATTAGATAGGCTACAAGCAGAAGGATTCAGAAACAAGATGGAAACTTACAACAAACCTAAATCTAAGAAAATGATTTGGGGTCTTTTAGGCATTGGCGTAGGAACTGCTTTGCTTGCACCGAATCAAATCAGAGAGTTGATTAAGAAATACAGGAAGTGATTTCTTGAAAGAAACTCCTTCATTCATGAATTGGGGTTTTGCACCTCAAGATAAAGAATTGTTTTTATACACGGTCTCTTATTTGGAAACGGGTCAAGTTCCTTCCGAGATAAAAACTTCAATAAATGTTTTAACAAAGGAAGAATTGTTAAATTCTTTTGGAAATCCTAAATATGAAAGAATAGATGGAATGATTTCAAGTTATTATTATTATAATTATACTAATTTATTAGGAACTGTTCAAGGGCATTTAGAAATGTTAGAGAGTCCAGATGTTCAAGAATTTTATACAAAAATAGAAGACATATTTAAAAATTTATCTAAATGGGTTGAGGAAGGGAAGTATATGAAGGTAGGAACGGGTTATAACGAGGAGAGGGCGGATGATTATTTTCAAGCACACTTTAGAACTACAAAGAATTTTATTCATTTTTCTATTTCCGAAAGATATGATGATTGGAATTCGCATGATTGGGCATTGACCGTAGTTATTTCCAGACTTAATCTTTAAATAGCAAAACCTCTTTAAAAAGGTTATGGGTAAGTATTCTGCAGAGGAAAAGGCAGGGAGGGATGCTTGGAGAGGTATGCTTGTTCCTGCAGTAGGTTCTATTGCCTTTTTTGCCACCTTAGTAGTAAATGTTATTAGAAATTATAAAAAACATGGTTGGCCTTCTAATGCTTTCAAAAGAAGCGATTACATTTTAATGGCGATTCCTTTTGCAGTCATCGGTTTAGCAGTTTTTGAAGAAGTTGAAAACGGAGATACCGAAGAGGCAAAAGGGGTGATGGTTGATGGCTAATCCTCCTGCATTCATGAATTGGCATCAAAACATGAAGCCCAATACTTCTGGATATCTTATTAATCACTATATTCAGGACTATGCAGATATTTATTATACTTCCAGAATTTATGACAAAGATAAAAGAAATTATACTTATTTGACAGGCTCTAACAGAGACTCAGATGGAATATTTATTATTCCAAATTTGTCTCATGCAGTATTTAATGGATTTAAAGCAATTTTAAAAAAGATTGTTGACTTATATGTGGAGCCGGCTATGGGCGACATCGGAGGTTATGAAGAATGGATTGAAAACGCAGGATATGGAAATAGGCAACAAACTGTAGATAACTATCAAGAGTTATTAGAATTATTATCTAATTTAAACTCCTTTGATGATTTTCCAGAAAAATATAAAACACAAATAGATTTTAATTTTTGGGAATGGGATAGTAACAGATTTGTTAGTATTAAAATAGATGTTGAAAATAAAATTTTTAAACTAATTTATGCAGATTCAGACGATGGATATGAGGGAGAGGGGTTGTATATCTATCCTACAGAATATATTTATAAGGAGGTTGCATAATGTCTTCATTTCCTTCATTTTTAAATTGGAATCTTCAAACCAAAGGCTATTATGTAATTTATTCTGAAAAACAGATAGGAGACATTGAGTCAAGAACTGCAATTTACAGTTATGAAGACGAAGAATCTTTGAAAGAAGGTATTAAAGAATGGCTGGTTCAATGGTTTTTTAATTCAAGAAAGGCTTTAAAACTTCCGATTAAAGCGATTGATGCTAACGAAACATTTAAAGATTTTTTAAATATTATTGAAAATATGGACAAAATTAATGCTTTTGAGGATTTAAATAAATTTAATGTTAATTATGCAGGAATTAATTTTGAAAATCCTGACTTGGATTTGAATAACCCTATAAGAGAAGCCTATATGGGAGTTGATTTTACTTCACTATCTTCAATCACAGAAATTCCTAAAAAGGGGTTCGTTAGATTTTTTAGTTCTATAGGGTGGTGGAATGATGTTCATGAATATGAAACATACTTTTCATTGAAATCTCTTACAGTTATGAAAAGGTGATACAATGACAAAACAACCAGCATTTATGAATTGGCACGAAAACAAACCTTCTTTAAATTTAGAAGAAGTTTATTTTAGAATTGCGACATCTGTAGAATATTCTTCTGTAGATACTTACGGCCCTTATTTTAAAAAAGGTCTATTCAATTATAGAACTTATTTTAGAAACCAACTTGGGAATTCAATTGAATATATTAATGAGATTAAAAATGCCGACCCCGAACCAGAAGATGATGAATATGAATTAAATTTAGGACATATTATAAGTTTACAGAATTGTAAAGATTGGAATGATGTAAGAAGAGTATTTCCAGAAGGATTAAACATTCAGATAGGAGGTTCTGAATTTGATTTTTGGGTTTATGTAGGAATCACGATTGATTGGGAAAAGGAAAGATTTTCCGTTTATAATAAATGGGATTATGATGATGGACCATATATTGATGATATAGTAATTCAAAAAATAACTGAAAAAATGATTAAGGAATAACATAAATATTAAATAGTCGTTTCAATAAATTAAAGCCATGCCTTTTAAATCAAGGAAGCAATTTTACTACTTGATGAGAGAGCATCCTGATATTTGGAAGGAATGGGTCGCTAAATACGGCGTTAGGGGATTAGGAGTCGGTTCTAAATCCAAGTGGATGAAAATTAATCCTAAAGAATATCTTGACAGAAGTTTTAAATCCAGAGAACAGTTTTTTTGGATGAGAAAAAACAAACCTCAAGAGTGGTTAAAAATCCTTGAAGAACAAGGATTGCCTGAGAGTTTAGGATTAGGTTCTGCTGATAAATGGATATCAAGAGGTTTTGAGGCTGAATTTGATGAAAAAAATTCTAATCATAGGGAATTGGTTGCTTTTTATGAAGATTTAGAAAATGCAGTATATAATACTCAATTTGAAGGAGATTATGAAGATACATTATATTATAATATATTTGAAAAAGAGGATGATACAGGCGGGAGAGGGGTATTTTATATTAAAGAATATTTGACAGATGTTAAAAATTTTGCTCCCTCGTTATATAATAAAACTATAAGTAAGTATGATAAAAATAAAATATTAAATGCACTTAATAATTTAGATATTAAAAATAATTTTTGTGAATCTTGTAATGAAGATATTGATTTGAATGAAAACTATAATTATTATGGTTATTTTGTTACAAGTTCTCAATCTCCTAATCCATTGGATAGGGCGGCTATTAGGTCAAATGATGCTATGGGCGATATTCAATTAATTTATTATGGATATTGTTGTCAATATTGCGAGGAAGATTATGTGCATAGCATTTCATCAACTAATGAATTAGATTGGCTTGTAGGTGAAGAGGCTACATATTACACAATTCCCGAATCAGATATTGAAAAATCACAAAAATGGCAAGAATCTTTCTCATCCGAGGTTTTTGAAGCCTATAAACCGCCTCAAGCCGCCGTGAATAATGCGAAAAGAGGTTTGAAATTAAGAGAAAAATGGGGCAGAGGAGGCTTAAGTCCTGCTGAAGCCAAAAAGCAAGGTATTGATTCTGGCGTTACAAGGGCTAAAAAGATTGCAAGTGGTTCTGTTTCAAGACACGATGTAAGAAGAATGTCGGCTTTCAACAGACACAGGAAAAATTACAACCCTTCTAAAAAGAAACCTGATGGAGGTCCAACTGCAGGAACAATTGCTTGGCTTTTATGGGGTGGAACTTCGGGGGTAGATTGGGCTAAGAAACTTTCAGCAACTATGAATGCTGAATCATGGTCGGCAGAGGAAATCAAAACGAATCTTCCGCAACACAAAGTTAAAACCATTCAAGCAGGTGTTGAAATTATCACCGAAGATTTAAGAAAGCCTCAAATTGATATGTTTAATGAAAATTTCCTTAGAGGTCAATTGAAATCCTATCAAGATTTCCTTAATGGAATCAAAATAACTTCTGGAGAATTAGTTTTAGAAGAAATCTCATGGGTTTTAAGTCCAAAGGCTGAAGAATTAGGTGAAAGAGCCTATCAAGCAAACAATGAAGAAATGGAACATTACTACATGGGTATGATATATGGATATGATTTCATCTTGGATTTATTCGGTGAATTCCCTGCCGATTTCCAAAGAGAAATGGCGGCTGAATCTATTGATATTGATATTGACTTTGAAGATGCAACCTTGACGAGGAAGGAGGTTAAAATGGCTATGTGGTATCCTTTAATCGTGGGTTTTATTGGAGGGACTTTAGCCAATATCGCTTCAAATTACTTTACTGTATATTATCTTAGAAAGAGAGAAATTATTTAAAGAGACTACCAACATTTAAGTAGGTAAAAATTTAAAGAGAGAGTATGCCTCAGGAATCCAAAGAAGATGCTCAAGAGACTTATACTGATTTGGAGATTGAAAATTGGGTGCAGAGAGATAAGGCTTGGGAAATGTTAGATGATTGGCAACAATATCTTCTTGCTTCAAGACAAAGTTATTTGTTGGACAGGCAAACATCACTCGGTTTAGAATATTTTAATAGCCCTACTCAATGGGATTCAATTTTTGAAAGGGAGTGGGCTATCATTGAAGAAAGAATGAATGCTGGTATCGGAGTTCCTGAAGAAATCCTTTCTTTGTATGGTGAGGATTTTTTCCAAGACAAGGATAAATTGCTTGAGGAAATTCACCAGATGATGCCTCATAAGAAAGAAGAAGTAGATTCTGATAATTCTTATTACATATATCCGATTGAAGATTTTATTATGCTTTTCAACCAAGGAATTTTTAGAGACAAGGTATTCCTTATTGACCCTCAAAGAAAATGGAGGAAAAAGGTTGAAGAAATTATGAATACTTACGGATTCACCAAAATTGAATGGATGACTATTAGGGGGGATAACTATCTCTTTGTCCAAGGATGATGTGGAATATTGGAATTCAATGGTTGATGATGGAACCAGATTTGTTTCAGCAAAGTCTATGACTTTTTATATAATTTTAATAGCGATTATTGTTCAATCTATTTCTTTAATGATTACTCCTTCAAACCTTTTGATTTGGAATGCTTTGGGATTCATTATTGCTACAAATTTAGGTGCAGTTCTTTTGGCTATTAAGGCTCAGATGTCTGCTGAGGAGATTTCTGATAAAACCTCAGCCGCATTTACCGCAGATTTTTATCATACTTTCCATATGATGACAAGCCTTAAAAGAAAAATGGCTGAAAAGGCAGAAGAGGATGGAAAAACACTAAGACAGGAAATTGACGACTTAGGAGATGATATGTATGATGTTATCAGAGGTTATCTTGCTACTTATTCTCAACATAAATCTTATCAAGTAGAAGCCATAGAGAAGGTTCCTGTTGAATATGAAACGGTTGAAGAATTGTTTGAATAGATTTAAATAGTCGTTTAATGAGGATATAATATGAAACATAAATTAAGCAATATTTTTGATATGTTGCTTTTTTTCATGGTTTTAGTATTCATTTCAACTCTTTACATCATTTCACAATGGCCTTATACGCCTGAAGATGCCATTAGACAAGGTTCAAAATTAGGCTCTTATGCTATCGCTATTGATTTAATTATTTTGGGAATTTTTGTTTATCTGTGGTTTAGGAAAAAAGATAATGCAGAGTAAAGTTTTAAATAGTAGGAAGAGCAACAGGAATTATAGGAGTGTAATAAATGGCTAATCAAAATCCGCAACCTGAGATTTACACAACGAGGCATAGTTTTGCCTCAGGAGTAGCCGCAGGAACACAAAACATTAAAACTATCTATACTAATCAGAATTCTTCTGAAGAAGTCAGAATTTACTCTCTTTCAGTAAATTGTGTAAATTCAGGAACTGGAGCCGCTTCAACGGCTACTGATTTTTCTGTAAGAATTAAAATTGGAAACTCTTATGTTCCTTTCCAAGAATTTGATTTAGGAGTTATTCAAGCGAGAGATGATAAAACTGTAACATTCCCTACTCCTATCTTGGTTCTTTTCCAACAACCTATTTCTGTTGAAGTAAATTGGAAAGGTGGAACAGGTCAAGCAACAACTCTTGACCCTGCTACAGATGTTAAGGTAAGTCTTAATGCAGAACTTTCACTTGCAGAAGTTTGCCTTCCAAATGGTCAAATGGGATTCCCAAGAGAAATTGACCAAGCGATTCCAAGGAGGTCTGTCTGATGGTAAATCAAGACCCGCAACCAGAAGTTTTTGAAACTGTCTTTACTACAGTAGATGTAAACAACACGAATGTATTGCAAAATACTGTCTATACTTTGCAAGGTCATAATGAGCAATTTAGGCTTTATGCTATTGGTTTTGATGTCGTAAATAATGGAGATAATGATTCAACTCCTGATTTCGTAGATTTTGACATTACTATTTCAGCAGGGCCTAACAATATCCCTACGAACTCTTTTGACGGAGGATTTATCATGAGTTCCAGAGAAAGGATTGTCGCTTTATCATGTCCTGTCCTATTGAATTTCAAGCAACCTTTGCAAGTTAAGGTTGAGAATGTATCTACTTCGGCAGGTGCTACGAATTACGATATTATTGTGAGATTGATTGGTGAAACTTGTATTCTAAAGAGGTGATAAGAAATGGTAAATCAAAATCCGCAACCTGAGTTTTATACTACAAGACACGCATTTACAACTGCTGATGCTAATGGCTCAGTAAATACTGTTCAAATCTATACGAACCAATCTTTTAATGAAGAAGTTAGAATTTACGGTTTAATGATTACGGCAGTAGATGTAAACGGAAATGAATTAAATTATGCAGGTTCTGCAGATGTTAGGAATTTTGACATTTCTATTCAAGCAGGGCCTAACAGAATTCCATCTACTGCAATGGATGGTGGAAGAATTATTAGGGCTGAAGATAGAACTCTTGCTTTTTCCTCTCCTGTGCTTGTTTTGCACAGACAACCTCTTCAAGTTTCTCTTGAATGGACTGGAGGCTCTGCACCTTCAGCAAATTTAACTTTCGTAGTTACTTTGATTTCAGAGATGTATATCAGAGAAGAATAATTGCAAAATTTTAAATAGTAGCACGAACTTAGTTTAAATATGAGTTCGTTTAGCGACAAGAGAAGAGACATCAAGAGAGCCTATAGAAAGAAGGCTTTTCAAACCAATATGAGTGTCGTTAAAGATACTGTTGATAATGTTCCTGCTCCAGAGCATACTTACTCTACTCCCTCACATTCACAAACATCTCCATTTAGAAAGGGAATTGACCCCCATACTTACATGACTGATGTAAGACCTGCGGTAGAACATCTTGATTTTGCCAGAGCCGTAGATACTGCAAGATTCCCTTGGCATCTATATCCTAAAGGCGACTCTGCGAATGTAATTTCAAGGGCTAAGTATGATTTTACTGATAAGACAGGTTCAGGAGGTTCCGATGATAGAATTGCAGATAATGAATACATGGATGTTTTAGTTCTCAATGTAGCAGATGTTTCTGGTAGCAATACTACAACTCCTACTGCAATCCCCGGTCCGGTTCCAAGCCCTGCAAACTTGACTAAGAGATTCGCAGATGGTTCTCAAACAGGCACAGGCAACCCTTCGTTCCCGAATCAAGGAGGGAACACCATTACAGGCGTTTCTGGAAGCGTAAACATTGGAGCCCCCGGTGAAATTTACAAAATTAAGTCATTTGGGCATTCTGAAGTATCGCAATCAAATCAAGGCACAGGAGGAGGATTCACAGCGACAGACCCACTTAGATATCAGATTTGGGTTGATGGAGTTCTATTCATGGAATGGCAGAATTTCCAATGGTCTCCTGTTACTCCTTTGCAATCTCAATGGCATTTCACTCAACCATTGACTGTTACTGAACAAGTTGTTTTTAGAATTATCAATCAAACGGGTCAAACTCTTGATACAGGAGATATGGAAATTTGTTTCAACGGTTGGTCAGAACAACTTTCAGGATATGTTGATGTTGCTTACCAACAGTTAGAGAATAACTGATGGTAGGGTGGTAAAGTGAGTGGTTTCTATTCCGGAAAGTCTTCTGAGCCAAAAACCGATGTTCTTTTTGACGCTATTGGAAACACCAATTTAACATTCATCAATCAGGTTGGAAATAACGGTGATATTGATACTGATAGCGACCCTGAAGATGTATGGAGTTATGGAGGGCTTTACACCTTTATATTATCTCCTGTTCCGCTTTTCATTTCAAGTAGCGATAACACAGACACACAAATCATCACCGTTTCAGGATTAGATGAAAATTGGCTTCCTCAAACACAAACAGTAACTTTGGTAGGGCAAACTAAGACTCTCATCTCAGGAACATGGATGAGAATTGACAGGGCTTTTAATTCCGATGCTACTGAATTTGCAGGAAGAGTATATATCTATGAGGATACTACTCCCGTTGCAGGTGTCCCTACCGCTTCTTTCGTTAGAGGTGTCATTGAAACAGACTCTCAACAAACTCAGATGGCTCTTTACACCATCCCTGCTAACAAAACAGGATACCTTTCTGCAATTATTGCGAATGTTTATAACGCAGGTAACGCAGACGCTTCTGCCCTAATTCAAATGAGATGTAGGTTTGAAGGAGGTGTTTTTAGAGACATATTTAGATTATCTCTTAACACAACGGGGTCTTCAACAAATACTTATACATTTTTATTCCCTGAAAAATTCCCTCCGAAAACCGATATTATATTTAGAGTTTTAGAAGTTAGTAAAAACAATACTGCTGTTTCAATCAACTTTCAAATTGTTGAAGACAGTAATCATTAAGTAGTAAAAACATCCATAATGACTTATGGCTAATACTTACACAGGTTCCGATGTAGGTCAATCAGGTTTGAATATAACTGAAGTGGATGGTTCTCCAAATGTATTTGGAGTTTCTAAAATTATCGTTTCAAACGGAACTTTGACCGATGATGGAGCAGGTTCTGTAACAATTACTACAGGAGGTGGTGGCGGTGGAAGTGGAACAGTTACTTCTGTTGCATTAAGTGGTGGAACTACGGGATTAACTGTAACTGGCTCCCCAATTACCACAAGCGGAACGATTACTCTTGCAGGAACTTTAGCAGTTGCTAATGGTGGAACAGGAGAGACAACTCCTTCTGGTGCAAGAACCTCATTAGGTGCGGCGGCTTCAGGTGCAAATTCCGA
>CENS01001883.1_pt1 | contig 48201 bp, 34 predicted proteins | sample 530201 | NCBI WGS metagenome assembly CENS01 (sample SAMEA2619747, study PRJEB7988) | marine metagenome | biome: marine biome (ENVO:00000447); feature: surface water layer (ENVO:00002042); material: "saline water (ENVO:00002010), including plankton (ENVO:xxxxxxxx)" | depth 5 m | reverse complement strand
GCGGTGGATATGGTAGAGGTTGATAGAGCGGATTCACTATATGTGATGACTACTCCCGATACAGACGCAGATGGTGTAGCAATTACACCAGACGAAGCAGTAGACATTGTAGAAGATTCGGCAATCGATTCTAACTATTCCGCTACATACTGGCCATGGTTACAGATGAATGATACAGAAAATAACAGATATGTATGGGTACCACCAACATTAGAAGTTATGAGAAACATTGCACTGACAGATAACGTAGCGTTCCCTTGGTTCGCAGCGGCTGGTTTAAACAGAGGTACGACAAACGCAATCAAAGCGAGAGTTAAACTAAAATTAGATGATAGAGATGACTTATACGAAGGAAGAATCAACCCAATGGCGACATTCTCAGATGTAGGAGTTGTAATCTTCGGTAATAAAACACTACAAGTTAAAGAAACTGCACTTAACAGAATCAATGTTAGAAGATTGTTGTTACAAGCGAGAAAACTTATTTCAGCGGTGTCAATCAGATTGTTATTCGAACAAAATGATGATGTTGTAAGAAATCAGTTCTTAAGTTTGGTTAACCCAATTTTGGATAACATTAGAAAAGAGAGAGGTTTAACTGACTTTAGAGTTGTATTGGATGACACACCAGAGTCTATTGATAGAAACGAACTTAATGGTAGAATATTTATTAAACCAACAAGATCGTTAGAATTCATTTCAATTGAATTTAATATCACTAACACTGGAGCATCTTTCGATGATGTCTAAAATAAATAATTAAATTATATTAAACCCTCACATAAGTGGGGGTTTTTTATTTATAGACAATATTTATAATATATGAATATTAAACTTACAGAGTCACAATATAAATTATTAAAGGAATTTAAGAAAAAAGCGTATTCTTTTGATTGGGATGATAATATATTGATTATGCCCACAAGAATACATTTAGAATATAATGTTAATAGTAATGATATTGCGGATTTAGGTAGTGAAGGAAATAATATTTGGGTACCTGTGTCAGTATCAACAGAACAATTCAGAAGTGTTAGACATAAATTAGGAAAAGACTTTAGATATCCAAACAATGATATAGTAAGTGCGTTTAAAGATTTTAGAGATTATGACGCATTTATTGAAGATACAAAAAGAGCACTAAGTAATCGTAGTTATGGTCCTAGTTTTAATAAGTTTAAAGAGGCGTTAATAAGTGGTAGCGACTTCTCTATCATCACCGCTAGATCTAACCCACCACAGGCGATAAAAGAAGGTATAAAGGTGATAATTAGAGATATGAGTTGGGGTGAACAAAAAGAGATGGAAAAGAACCTTAATGGGTTAACAATAGACGAATATTTAAATTTACAAGATTACCATCCAGTATCTTCAGAGGAATTTGCACAAAGGTTTGGATTAGAAAGTGTGGGAACAAATCCCGAAGAAGGTAAAAAAATTGCGTTTAAGAGTTTTGTAGATAGAATTGTGAGTCAGATATCTAAGATTAAAGATGACGAAGACTTTGAGGGTATTAGTGTCGGGTTTAGTGATGATGATGAAGGTAATGTAGAAGTTATAGAAGATTTAATTAGAGATGAGTTAAAACGGCTACACCCCGAAATTAGTTTTACCGTTTATGATACTTCAGACCCAAAAGATACAAAAAAGAAAAGAATAATAATTAAAAAATAATTTTTATAAAATATTTGATACTTATAAGTAAACTACGTAATTATGAAAATTAAAAAAAACGGAGAAATTATTAATCTAACAGAATCAGATTTAAAAAGAATAGTAAAAAAGAGTTTACTTAAAGAAGAGACTATGGAATGGGATTATAGTCAAAAAAAACCATCCGAAACAAATCCAACAAAACAGGATGAGGATAATATGATTCACTTAGGTGTTACACTTAAAAATTTAGAAAAGAGATTAGGTAATTTAGAGGTTGAGGTACATGGTGATATGGATGGTGAGAAGTTTACGGATAAATCATTACAGAAACAAGTTGAGTGGTTAAGTAGTGGGATGGATGAATTAAGTAATACAGTCACTAGAATATTAAAACATATAAAATTATAATAAAAAAATAGTTTTTTTTGAAAACTGAATATTTATATAATATACAAAGAATAACTATAATAAAGAATTAAAAAAAGAAAAAAATGGCAGATTTATTAATGAGAATGCCTGTTCCTTACGAACCGTTAAGAAAGAATAGGTTTATTTTGAGATTCCCCGATGAGTTAGGGATACAAGAATGGTGGGTTTCTACAACATCTAGACCTAAATATACGAGTCAGGAAGTAGAAATTCCATTTTTAAACACTTCTACATATGTAATAGGTAGATTTAATTGGGATTCAATTTCCGTAACATTTAGAGATCCTATCGGACCTTCCGCAACACAAGCGTTGATGGAATGGGTACGTTTACATTCTGAATCAGTAACAGGTAGACAAGGTTACGCTGCGGGATATAAGAAAGACGTAGAATTAGAAATGTTAGATCCAACAGGTGTTGTTGTACAAAAGTGGGTTCTACAAGGAACACAATTGAATGACGCAGACTTTGGTAGTTTGGATTATTCATCTTCTGATTTGGCAGATATTACATGTACACTTCGTTTCGACAGAGCAATCAACGTATTCTAAGAGATTAGAATATTTAATTTCATAAAAAAATCCTTATCATTAGTTTGGTGGGGATTTTTTGTTATTTGGCAATATTTATTGTTATATAATAGTATAAAAAAAAATGATATGAAAAGATTAACTAATATTAATGAAGAAATAAATAGAATAAAATCACTTTTTACTGAAGAGAGAATGTTTGGTAACTTAGTTGAAAATAAAGAAGTTTTAACAGAAGGTAACCTTAAAGTAGGTTCTAAAGGTGAAGGTGTTAAAGCACTACAAACCTTATTAGGTGTCACATCTGATGGTATTTTTGGGCCTAAAACTAAAGAAGCGGTTATGAAAATGCAAAAAGAAGCTGGATTAACTGCAGATGGTATTGTCGGAGCTAAAACTTTAGAAGGTTTTAAGAAAAAACTAGGTTTGAATGAGGATGAGAGTGATAATTTAGAGGATGGTAATATAGACGCACTAAATATATTAAGTAAAGAGATTACAGGTAAACCTATAGACGATGTAAAGATTGAAAAGTTGAAGTTACAAAAAGCGGACAAATTATCTACAGATAAAGTAGACGCTAAAGACATTAAGTTAAAAGGTGTTGAGGGTGATAAAATAGAAAAATTAGACGTAAAAAAGGCGGATAAATTATCTACAGATAAAGTAGACGCTAAAGACATTAAATTAAAAGGTGTAGATAAAGAAGTAAAACAACAAAAGGGTGGTACTGGTACTGACGCTAAAGGTAAGTCAATGTCTGATGATGATTTTAATAAATCTAAAAAAGGTACAACTTCAGAAAGGAGTGGTATTGAGTTTTTTGGTATGAAACTAGATAGGGTAGATATAATCAACAATAAAGCAACTTGTAGGGATCATATTAGTAAAATGATGAAACTATCTAAAAATGGGAAAAGTAGAGAAGAAATAGAGGGTGAAAAAGATGGTAAAGAATATGTAAAGAAAATTGAGTGGTGTTTAAGTAACTTTTATAATGTATTTGAAAAAAATGGTGTCTTTAAAAGAGGGAGTAGAGTTATGACAATGTTAAACACTTGGAACATACCTGTACCTGAAAAAGTATCGGGTGGTTTAGAAGGTGAAAGATATAAAATTAAAAACTCAGGTGATGTTATAGGTATAATTAAAAAAGTAAAGCCAAATAAATTTAGATTTAGAGGTAAGAAAAATGTACCTTTAATAAATAAAACTAGTAGAGGTACAAAATTTATTGATGAGTATGAAAATGATGTATACGATGCATTAAATATAGATAAAAATAAAAAGAAAATAGTTATTCAAAGATCAATAGACAAAGATAAAATGGATATGGGTACGTTTGTTATTGCAAACAGAAAATAGTATGGGTAAAAAAATTGTCATATCGGAATCTCAGTATAAACGTGTTTTTTTAAATGAACAAGATGATAAGGTAGTAATAAAACCTACTGATAAATTAAGTGTTACTAGTTTGGTTCCTGATACAAAAATTGATATATGTAAACCTAAAGGAGTTTTATTTGGAATGCCATTAATGGACAATACCAATTGGTGTGATGTTATGAGTAAGGGTAAACAATCCTGTTATATGGGTATATGTACTGTAACTTATAAAGGTGCTAAATATCAGTTTAATCAATCTTCAAACCTTCTTTCAGATACGTCATATGTTAAAAGTTCTGGTAGTGTACTATCTCCCGATGATTCGATTATTGCGACATATATAGTTAATTGGAATAAGGTACTTAGTAAGTCGGAACTATTGAAAAACAATGCGGTTTGGTCTGACCCTATAGAAATTATAGATGATAAATGGTTGAATAAGTATAGTGGGAATATCTCAGATAGATTTAATCGCGAAAAATTAGGTAATTTAAACATATCAACAGGATTTATAGGTGTGGGAACCACTACAATATATAATCCAGGATGGTTAATACAAAAATATTTTGAGATAAGAGATAATCTAAATTTTAATTTATTAACCATAATTAAAGATGAAGAATTCAAAGCCAATGTTAGAGAAGTAGAAAAGAGATTTAATTATAAACTTAAGAAGTGGGAAGAGAAGATGGAAGTGTGGGAAAAATATTTTGGGGATAAATCTAGAAATATAGACAACGAAAAAAACTCTATAGAACAAGAAGCAAAAAATATTGAACAATGGAGAGATATGAGTGGATTTGAACTATACAAACCAGAACCATTAAAATTAAAAAAAATCTCACCTATAGAATTTGACGGTAATAACCCTAATGATATAAACTACACTAAAAGGGACGAAAAAGAGTCTTACTTAAAATATGACTATGTTCCAAAAGTGAAACCCGATAACGTTAAACATTTTCAAGATTGGTTAGACTCAAAAAATTTAATGTGGGTAAATGGTAATAACCTGAATAAAGGTCCTGGTTATGGTAATTTTGGTACATTCACAGAAATGTATTGGAAGTTGTATTCTTCTGTTTATGAATATGAAATTAATCCCCCATCAAATAATAGATCCATACCTAATATGCCACCCAAACCATTAAAACCAGAAATTTTAAGTATGAAAAGGGAAGATACTGCGTATATTAGTGAATTAGAAGCTACAAAGGTTTCTATTGAGGTATTATTGTCTGCAGTAGATAATTTTAATTCTATATTATTAACACAAAATAAAAGTGATATAAATAAATTTTGTAGGAATATTAATGGTAAACGTAATGTACCTGGTGCTGGTACACCATATGGTGCGATACCAACAAAGGTAGACGGAAAATTTAAAGGTTATATGTGGTATATTACAGATGTTTGCCCTAATAAAAGTTATGGTGGTGCTTGGGTATATTCACAGGGAAAAAATAGTAAAGTATGTGGTTGTGTTAGGACTCCAAAAGGTCAACAATTATATAATTCGGGCACCTTTGAGTTTGATGAGTTATTAACTAAAAGATTAGAAAATACTGATATTAGAAGTGGTTTTGAAAAACTTACTGATTGGTCTACAGGGTGTATGAACGATTGGCATTGTTTAGCAGATATTGCTTCTATTGCGGTGTTATTCTTACCTATACCAGGAGTTAATTTCGCCGCATCTGCAGCTATTAGAACAGGTGTTTCTGCCTTAATTGACTTAACTAGTGCTACGGGATATGCAATAGAAGGAGAAGAAGGGTGGGAACTTAATGCTGGATTAACTTTATTGGGTACCGCCTTTAGTGGTATCGAATCTTTGAAATATAGTAGGATGGCAATTAATGGTGATAAGGCAATTACTAAACTATCAAAAAATTTAGATAACGCTTTAGAAAATGCAAACAAATTAACTAAAGATACTGACTGGGGAAAACTTAGTAAAGCAGAACAAAGTGCAAAATATAGTGAGGAGATTAGAAAAGGATTGAAAAATTTAAATTCTAAAGAATTAGAACAGTTATCAAATATAATAACGGCATTTAATAAAGATGGTGATGAATTAGTAAAAGAATTAAAAAGTGTTTTAGAAGATTTAAGTTCTTTAAGTAAAGATGAAAAAATTGGTTTGAGGGAAGTTATTAAAAAAATGAATAAAGATAAAGCATTTGCTAAAAAGGTAGGTGGTATGTATCTTATGAGTGGTAAAGAATCTCTTATACAGTTAATTAAAAAAAATACACCTAAATTGGTTAAGGATGCCGCAGTACAGACAACACTGTTTGCTTTATTAAATATGTATTCAGAATCAGTAGGTAAGGCTATTTTTTCTGGTTTAGAAAAATTTAAAGAATTAACAGGTATTGATATTATAGAAAAATTAAAGAATGAAGATAAAGATACTAAAGATCAAGAAACTACCGATGTTGAAGAAATAATAAAGTCTTTTGAAAATTATGAGAAATTTGCGTTAATAGTTTTATCTTATATAGATAGTCCAACACAAAAGGAAATCAAAGAAAAATATGGTGTAGATTTATATTCACTTAAAGAAAAAATATTCAGTAGTGAAGATCCATTATTTCCAGATCAACTAAGAGATTTAAGTGTTATATTAGGAGAGTTTTTAAATGAGATTAAAACTATTGGAAATAAAGATGTTGGAGATCCTAAATCATATGTTAAAGATTTATTTAATACTATAGTATCATTTATAGAGTCAGATCAAAAGAGTGAAACTAACATTAAAAAACTTTATGATATTTATAAAAATAACCCTCCTAGTGACGCAGATCTTAAAATTGACAATTTTGAACAATTTAGAGATTTACAAAACACTTTGGACTTAATGGATGATATATAAATGGATGATAAAAAAAAATTATGAAAAATTTAAAAGAAGAAATAAAAAGAATTAAAGATTTATTTACTGAAAGTAGATTATATGGTAACATACTAAATGAATCTACAAATCCTGACACTAATAATGATGGTAAGATTAATAAAACAGAATTTGAGGCATCAGGAGAAGAAATAGATGGTGACGAAGCAAAACTATTTTTAAAGGGGTTAGGTTTTGAGAAAATAGAGAGGGACTATAGTTCTAATGCGAGTGCGGCAGATATGTGTTTAAAATCCCCAATTATAAAAACTACAATAAGAAAATCTGAAAATAAAATTGGCTCAACAGATATCAAAAATTATAATCCAATTGTTAATGCCAATTCTGGTGTATGTTACTTTTCTATGATAGGACCGAGTGTTATTGATTATCCTATTAAAAAAATTACGTTTTGGAACGATAAACGAATAACATTTTACATTTCACTAGACACACCAATTGACTTTACTAATAATGCTGAATTTGAAAAAAGTATGCCTAACTTATCTTCAACTAGTGCTTTAAAAAGAGGTGTAGTTGGATTTGGTAAATTTTTAACTACAAAAAAAATAAAATATTTAAGATATTTTGCAGATTTTAATCCTACAACATGGACATACGATAGTGTTGAGTTTGGTGGGTTTTATGATGAAATGTTAAAAAGAACTGCAAAACCAATTGAAAATACAATTATTGATGACTTTGTATATAATCCAGGTGGTAGTAGTATTGATGTAGATATTAATCAGATATTAACAAATAGTAGTTATGGTGATGTAGGTTTGACGGGATCAGTAGATAATTTATTAGATAAAATGAAGGTATAAAAAAAGAAAAAATGAAGAAATTAATATTAGATAGTAAGAAGTTTAATCTTATGATGGAAAGAATGGAAAATAAGTACACATTAGAAGAAACTACAATTAAAAAAAGAAATTTAATCTTAGAAGGTTTCCCAAAAGGGGTTGTTGGTGATATTTTATCTGCTATTGGAAAAAATGCGGATGAGATAGAAAGTGCATTAAAAAAAGTTAATATTAAAATTGGTAGTAATGAAGGACAAAATTTCTTAAGAGGTTTTAATTTTTTTGAAGACCCTTTATCGAACATATCCGAATGGAGAAATGTTAGTATGGGTACTTTTGCAGGTACATTAAAAAAGTTAAGTAAGGGTTTACAATATGACGATATATTAAAAAAATTAAATAGTGTTTCTGATGTAGCGGCAGAAATAGAGAAAGGTGGTAATCCAGTTAAAAATTTAATACAAACTATAGATAATGCTGGCCTTGGTTTAGAAGAGGTGGAAAGGATAGTTGAAGATACTTTAGAGATTTATCCTGATATGTTTAAAAATAGTGATATACAACCAGTTAATGGTAGTAAAATTTTTAAAGAAGGAGATAGTGTTAGTAATTTTGTTCGTAGATCGATAATTAGAGAAAATGGTTCGTTTGTGGATGGTGTACCTGATAGAACAAAAAATCGTATAATGGCAGAAGTATTAAGAGAAAGAAAAGGTACACCTAATATTGAAACAAAGGATGGACCTAAAGACGGTGAGGAAGTTTTAGTTGGTCCAGATGGTAAACCTATTATTGTTGATGGACCAGGTAAAGGTAAAAAACCACCAAAGGGATGGAAAAAATTTCTTTGGAATGCAACGGGAATACCCCTATGGTGGAAAGCGGTTAGTAAAGGAGATTTTGTGTCTCTTAAAAGTGCAGATGGATGGAAAGGAAAAGTTGGGGGAGGGTTGTATAATGTACTGCAGTTTAAATGGAAATTAGCTAAAGGATTATTAATTCCTTTCCCACCACTTCTATATGGTTGGTTAGGTAATTGTATTTATAAAAATTATATTGCCGATATTGATGATATAGAAATAATGAAAGATGGAAAAACTGCCAAATATGAACCCACTTTATTACAATGTTTAGGTGATTGGGAGGTAGATACTAATGGTAATACAGTTAATGAAATAGGTTTTAACTTTTGGCAGACATTTGGAGTTGTTAATTTAATACAATACGGTGCAGTTCCCTTTGTTGAGGATTGGGCTTCGGATAAACTATTAAATTATTTATCAGTTGCAGAAAATAAAGTTAATAGTGCACTTAACAATATTTTTAAGGGTAAAACTTTACCTGAACTTTTAAATATAAAATGTGATACAGAAACTATTAAAACTTTAGAAGAATATTATTTAGGTGAACTTAAAAAAACTGATTTTGGTTATTGGTCAATGATTTTAGATTGGGTTCCGGGAGTTGAAAGTTTAACTGAATTACAATCTAAGTTGGGTGAATCGGAGACTGAAAAGGTATTAGAGTTATTTGGTACCTTTGAAAATATTAAAAAATGGCAAGAATCTACTTATAAAGAATTAGAAAAATATTTACCCGATAGTGAAAAAAAAGAAAGTTATAATGTAAAAGATATTATGAAGGCTAAGTGTGAAAATTTTAGAATAAATGCAATTATTATCGCAATTAAGAATATGAATGGAAAAATTTCTGAATTTCCTACAAAAAATTCTGGACCAGGTAAAAATACAAACGGTAGTTTGTGTGAAAATCTTAGATTTTGGGAAGAATTATCCACACCTATTGGTGGGTCACAATGGGATAGTGAAACTTGTGTAGACAATACAAATGAAATAAGACACATTAATACATTAATTAATGAAACAGAAGGTTATAGTACATATCAAAGCTTAACCAACAAAACACTTTTAGATCCTGAAATTTGGGAACAAAGTTGTATAAACTTAAAAAAAGTACATGATGGTACACCCTCAGTTGCAGAATGGATTTGTGAACAAGATTCAAATAAAGAGTTCGGTGATAATACTGTAGAGATAGAGTTAGAGGTAGAAGAAATTCCTATGGAAGTAAAAGTTTATAATTATAAATGGCAAAAATTTATTGAGAGTAATCAAGTAATTACTACTTCTCAAGGGATGATAGACGCTTTAAATAATCAAGCTGCAAGTAAGGGTAAATATTTAATATCACCTAATGAAGAAGGTTCTGGACTTACAGAAGATGCAGATGGAAATAGAGAATACGATTTATGTAATACGAATGTGCAAAAGGTATGGATAAATGATTACTGGTGTAAACCTAAAAACCTTACATCAATAGGTCGAGAAAGTGGTAAAACAACTACGGATTGTGTGAACGATTTTAAAGATTACCTAAAAGAAGAAAATATTTGTTAATAGTATTTATAATATTAATAAATAAATTATATTTTAAATAAAGTTTTAATATGGAAAATAATAGTATGTTAGATCCTAACTACGTACCTAAAGAGTTTACGACTCCTTATGATGTAGTAGAGTTACCCTCACAAGGATTATTATATAAAAATAAAATATCTAAGGTTAAAGTAGAATATTTAACCGCAATGGATGAGTCAATCTTAACTGCACCAAACCTATCTAATAACCCAACATTAATGGTTGATACTCTTTTAAAGAGAAAAGTAAAAGAGTTAGGGTTTGAAACTGAAGAGTTATTAGAAGGTGATAGAACTGCATTGTTAATATTTTTAAGAACCACAGGTTTAGGTGAAAAATACGTACAGTATGTATTTAGTGAAAAAGTTAATGATGTAGTAGAAGCAGAAATAGATTTAACTAAATTAAAATTAAAAAAATTAACTATAAAACCTGATGAAAAAGGTGAGTTCGATTATATATTACCTTTAAGTAAAAAAAATATTAAATTTAGATTTTTAACAGGAAAAGATGAAAGAGAGATAGATTTATTAGATAAGGAACAGTTGAAACGTTCAGAAGATAATATCTCTAATAAAGTTATGTTACGTTTAGAAAGATGTGTAACCGAATTTGATGGTAGTAGAGATAAGATATTTATTTCTAATGCTTTGAAAAAGATAACAATAAAGGATTCTAGATCATTAAGAAAGTATATAAATGATACAGAACCAGGTTTAGATTTTAATACTACGGCAACGACTCTAGGGGGAGAGTCGATTCCTACCTTTTTTCGATTCAACGCAAGTTTTCTTTGGCCTGAATTATAATTATTTAAATTTTTTACATCAAGAGATTAATTTTTTAGTTACTCGTGGTTATAGTTACTCTGATATTATGATTATGCCTACATATTCTAGAAAAATTTTCATTAACCTTTTAAGTCCAAAAACTGAATAAATAACATTTTTTCTATATTTATTAAATAAAAAGTTATGTATACTAATATTGAAAATTTTTTAACTATAATAGAAGAGATTAATAAAACCATAGATGATTTAGTTGTTGAGACAGATACTTGGACAGGATCAACACTTTCAGGAACAAATAGAGATATTAAAGGTGTTGAAGGTGATGAGGAAGAAAAACTCAAAGATGAGGTTAAGGAAAAATGGGGTGAAAACTTTGTTGGGGAAAATGATGACACTGTTTATGATATACTAACTGAAGACGAATGGATTGAATTAGTGGGTGAAAATGGGGAGGATGCAATTAAAAATTTAAGTACTGAAGATATTGAAAAGGTAGTCTTACTAAAAGGTGCACCTAAAGTTAGAGGTTATATACTTAGGTCAGGTAAATATGCGGGTAAATTAGTAATAAAACCTTTATTAAAAAGTACTAAATTAGTTAAAGGGTTGGTTGCAGGTAAAAAATTAAGTACTCTTACAAATAGAAAGGCTAGTAAATCGTCAGGATTTTGTTTTTGTAATGAATTAGCTGAGGAACATGATAATTCTTCATCTAATGGAGATTGGAAAAAAATAAGAAAAAATATAGTTAATTTAATAGGTAGTAAGTATACTCAGGGTGAGGGTAAAATAATACTTAAAACTTATGATCGTTGTGAAAAAGATTTAGGTGCTAATTTAACAGATAAAAATGAAAGAAGAGAAAATGCTTCGGATTGTAATGTTATGAAAGATGCTTTGGCAGACTTTGATAACATTATGTCACCTATTTTATCTGAATTAGGTAAATATTTTAGAATAAAAGATCAAAAAAGAGAAAAATCTATAAAAGGGAAAAATACTGGTGAAATTTTAGCTTCTGCTAAAGGAATAAGACTTAGGTTTGATGATGATAAAGATGTTACTATTCCAGGTGGAGGTGATTGTACTGATTGTTTTACTTCAAGACCTGATGGTAAGATATATAACGGTATGTATATAGATATAACACCAATAGGTGGGGAAACTGATAATAGTATTAGATGTAAATGGAGTAATCAAAAAAGTAGAGTATCGTATGTATTAATGAAATTTGAAAATGCTAAGGTTGGTGACTCACAAACAGTAAGATTTACATTTTACGATAATTCTGCAAATGAAATGAGTGTATATACCAGTTGTGCTGCTACTATAACGAAAATTACAACAAGATAACTTTTTAAATGAAGCAAGACGAATTAAAAACAAAAATAGAACAGTATAATACTTTAATTGAAAGAGCTACTTCTTTTAATGAAAAAGTTTCGGCAGATGACGCTGCTAGGTTAAGAGCTACGGAAAAAGCGACAAAAAAAGAATTAGAACAATGGCAAAAAAAGTTAAATGCTGGTGGTGCAAACAATGAACAATATAAAGAGTTAGTTAGGTTAGCTAAATTACAAATAGAAAATCTTAAATCACAAAGAGAAGTTTTAGGTAGGATAAAAAACGAAGTAGGGGTAACAGTTAATAAATTTAATGATTTTGTGAGAAATACTGCGGTACAATATAATTATGCTCAACAAATGGCTAAACAGTATAAAATTATTAATCGTGATTTAGGCGCAAACGCACATCAATCTAAATTAATACAACAAAATTTTAAATTGGCTGCACCTGATGTTATATTAATGGGTGGTTCTATTGAGGATATGACAGAAATGATGACGACATTTGGTGATGAGACTGGTAGAGCAAGGGCGTTAACACAAGGTGAATTAGAAGACATTACTGCAATTGCTAAAGGTGTAAATATTTCTGCTAGAGAAGCTACAAGTATGGCAGAATCTTTCGATCTTATGGGAATGTCAACAGATTCAATGGCAGAACATTTAGCAGACGTATATAAAGAATCTCAATCATTAGGTTTAAATGCCGCTAAGGTAGTTAAAGTATTAAATCAAAATATTAAAACAATGCAAAGTTATTCTTTTGCTAATGGTGTAAAAGGTATGACTGAAATGGCTAAACAAGCAGTTAAAATGCGTTTAGATGTTTCAGATGTTTTACAAATGTCAGATAAATTTTATCAACCTGAAGCAGCAATTGAAGCGGCAGCAAACTTACAAATGTTAGGTGGAGATATAGCGAAAGCGTTTGGTGATCCTTTTGAAACTATGTATATGGCTAGAAACAAACCAGAAGAACTAGCTAAGAAAGTTGGAGAGATGACTGAAAATATGATGCAATTTAACGAAGAAACAGGACAGTATGAAATGCCTGCAGAAGTTAGAATGCAATTAAAAGCTGCGGGAGATCAATTAGGTATTAATGTCGATAAAATGACAGAGATGGCTCGTCAAACATCTAAGATTAAAGATATACAAATGAAATTCACTTCTATTGGTGATGAAGAAACTAGAGAAAGTTTAGCAGGTTTAGCTAAATATTCTGAAGAATCAGGTGAATTTGTAGTACAACATAATGGTGAAGAATTAGGGTTAGATATGATTAGTGAGGGTATGGCAGATGAAATACTTAAAGCTAACGAAAATGAAGGTAAAAGTGATAGTGATTTATTTAGAAATATTGCAATAAACACTCAAACAATGTCCGAAAGGATGGATAATCTATATGAGTCACAAGCTGCTAGAGTTGCGGGACAAACTAATGTTTATGAAATTACTGCAGGAAATATAGAAAACACCGTTTTAAAAGATGTTGGTGAGAGTTTCAATAAACTTGCGGATGCATTTATTACAAATACTAATTTTGATGATATATTTGACGCGGAAGATTTATCCTTAGAAGGTTTTTATAAACAAGGTTTAGATGAAATGGGTAATACTATTGAAGCAATAGATGGTGGTATTACTAAATTTAGTGACGAATTAGAAAGGTTAAATAATGTTATTGTTAAAGAAAGAGAATCAATTACTAATAATGACGCAGTACAATCACAGAATTGTCCCGAAGGGCAGATATTTGATCCTGCGACAGGATTGTGTGTGGCAGAAGATTTAATGGCATTACCTGGTTCAGACGGTAAAGTTTTAACAGGTAAATTTGGTTCTATTGGGTTGGATGATAGAGATATGGTAATATCAGGTGACCCTAATAAATTAATGGGTGGTAATTCGTCAGGTACACCTTCTAAAATGGAATTTGGGAATTTAAATATTACGGGTAGAATAGAAGTAATCTCACCAGATGGTTCTGCAAACGGAATGGATATGTCATCATTAAAACCTCAAATTGAAAAAATGATTATTAGTCATATGAATGGTTCTTTTAGAGATGGTGGTGTTACTTCAAGTAAACAAGCTTCCGATTATATGGGACAATCATAAAAAAAGTTTTATTTTTTTTCACTTATCTATTGACTTTTTAATATTTTATCCTTATTATTACAAGGACCAGTATAACTAGATAATAATTAAAACAATAATATTAATTATTATTTAATTTTCCAGAATCTTATTGATGTAATATTTATATAATAAGAAATTATTATATATGGCAGGAATATTAGACCACCAAGGGATATTTTATCAATTAGGAGTATTATCAACAGAACAGTTTAGAGATAGTATATTAGGTAGAAACCTACCGCCACCCGTTAATCAAACATTAACGCAATCAGGATTAGTATCTAAATTAGAAGATATTGGTAAAGTCATTAATGTACCTATATTTGGTACTACAGATGAAAATATACCAATACATTATAATGAAGATGAAAAAATGTTTCCATTAGGAACTTTTTATAGGACTACACAAAATGTTAATTTAAATCCTTATAGTCCACAAGATGATGAATATATAACATATAATTTAACAATTCCACCAAACTTACCAAAACCACAACCTGAAGGATTTGGTGAAAGAGATAAATCGCCTTATCCTATATCATATTCTACAGATAGATTTGTTTTAATAAATGATGGGGATAAAAAAGGAGTACCTTTTCCATTTAATGTAATTGATACATATAAAAGTTTAAATTTTCAAAGTGAGAGTTCATTAGGTTTAGTAGGTGGACAACAATTAGAAAAAACTGTTATTGACAAAATCGCACAAGTTGAGGATGAAATGAACCCTAACACAGATAGTACAGGTTTCATTACTGAACCTGTTGGTAATATGGTTAATGATTATGTTGACACTATTAGAGGTAATAAACAATTCTTTAACACATTACCAAATGATGCGGTTGGATGGAACGAATATAATAGTAGTAATAAGATAAATGGTGGTACACCTGACTCTGAAGAAGGTGTTGAACCTACTATGGGTGTAGAAATTAGAATGGGTTCTCTATTAGAGAGAACTAGTGTTTCACAAGTTCAGTTTACATTTGATTTATTAAATAGAAATCCTTATCGTCCTTTATATAATGATAGAAGATTACAAGGTACATCTGATGAAGGTACTAATGGTAGGTATTATATTGGTAATGAGAAAAATACTAATAGAGGACCTTTAGTTACAAAAACATTTGACAGTTCTGATTTCAACGGAGGTGTTGACACATCAGGTAATTCAAAAAGAACTACTATTGAAGGAGTAAGTGAACCTTTTGGGGAACCAAATAAATTCTTTTGGTCAACTGGAGGTGAACAAAACTTTAACGAAAAAACATTATTATATAAGACACAACAATTAGTGAATAATAGTGAAACTGAAGTATTCATCAACCAAACTAAAAAATTCTTTAAAGATAAAAAACAAGATAGGTTAATAAGTAGAGGTAATGCAATCAGTCCTTTAGCGTTAATAGATGCAGAAGCGAATGGTAATTATTGTAGGGTTTGGACAGTTAATGATAGATATAGTTATTTCAACGCAATTAGAAATACTGGGTTATTTACATCACCTGATGGGTTAAATGGTTTTTCAACTACAAGTGATAAATCATCTTTAAGTGTATTAATGGATAATGGTATACCTAAATACCATCCTGTAAAAGAAGATTCAAAAACCACTAGAAAGAAATTTATGTTTTCTTTGGAAAACTTAGCTTGGGCAGATAATTTGGCGGACTTACCATTATGGGAAATCGGACCTGGTGACCCTATATCGGGAACAAAAGGTAGAATGATGTGGTTTCCACCTTATGATTTAAAGTTTGATGAAAATACGTCCGCTAATTGGACAAAGACTGAATTTATTGGTAGGAGTGAACCTGTTTATACTTATAACAATTCAGTAAGGTCGGGTAGTTTATCTTTCAAAATAATTGTCGATCACCCTAGAGTTATTAATTGTTATAAAGGACAAAGTAATAATTTAGTAGAAAGGTTCTTTGCTGGTTGTGTAACACCAGATGATTTCTTAAGGGCGTTAGAGTGTGATCAATCCCAAACAAATTTTGCGGAAATTGAAAAGAAATTAAATGAAACTAAAAGAAAAGAAGTTACATTAACTGAAACCAAAACTGCAACTGAAGACGTATTTTTTAAAACAGAATGTGTCAGTGCAAATCAAGAAAATGTCGAAAGTTGTGCAACGTCTACTAATGTAGTTACAGAATCTTTAAATAATGCTATAAAAAAAATAAGGGAATTTATAGACGTTCAAAGTACAGAAACCGTTTCAAAAACTGTTGTTAATTTAGATTCATATTGTGGTTTACGAATTGATGCTCTATTTAAATCTAAATTTTCTGAAGTTAGCCCTGAACAATATACTAGAGAACAAGGTGAAACTGTAAGAGAGGCAATAATTTCAGGTTTAAGTGATTTAACAACAGAAAAACTTAATAGTTTAACAATAAAAGTTATCCCAAAAGGAAATGTTGATACTGATGAAGATAAAGATTATAGAGTTACTGCAAATATTGAAACTGATATAGAAAATTCTAAAGAAGCAAATGAAAATGATATAGATAAAACAGGGATAGAAATTGACCCTTTAGAGGCAATAAACTTAGTGGATAATTTAATTATTGATGAATCATCATATTTTGAATATATTGATGCTAATTATCCTAACTATTTTAAATACATTTCTGAAAAAATAAAATATTTCCAACCTGGATATCATAGTATGACACCCGAAGGTTTAAATAGTAGATTAACATTTTTAAATCAATGTATGAAACAAGGTCCTAGTATATATGATGAAGGTGCTGGTATACAACCACAAAACCTTTCTTTTGGTAGACCACCTATTTGTATATTGAGAATTGGTGATTTCTTTCATACAAAAATTGCAATTAATAGTTTATCTATTTCATATGAAGGTGGGAGTGGTATTCAATACGATTTAAACCCAGAAGGGATAGGTGTACAACCTATGATGGCAAATATACAATTATCTATTGATTTAATTGGTGGTAATACATTGTCAGGACCAATTAATAGGTTACAAAACGCAGTGTCATTTAATTACTATGCGAATACAGAAATCTATGATGTTAGGTCTGATAGTGTAGTTGATGGTTTTTTACAAGAAGGTTTAAAATTAGGTGAAATAAAACAACAATTAGTGGGGCAAGAAACACTAAGTGAGATATACGATGGGTTACAAAAAGGTGAAACTATAAATCAAGTTGAACAAAATGAGAATTTAGATGGTGAATCTGAAACTGAAAGTAATAAATTTTTAGAATTGGTTTCTACAGATAATAAAACTATTATCAGTAAAACAGTCACAGGTAAACCACTTTCAGAATTAAAACTCGGTAAATCAGGTAATACTAAATATATATCAATAAAAGTTAAAGTGGGTAGTGAAGATAAAGAATATAAGGGTTCTAATGATGGATCAATAGTAACCACAACAGATATATTTACCGATTCAGTTTTTAAAGATGAAATCGTTAACCCAACAAAGTTGACTGAAGAAAATGGTAAAGTAGAAACTGCACAAACTAATTTAACTAATGCGGAAAACGCATATAAAGCAAATAAAAATAGTAGTGCACTTAGAATTGACGTTAAAAATAAACAAAAATTATTGTCTGTTCAACAAGCAATATTAGATAAATATTTAGATGGAAAAACAGATAAGGTTGAGGTTGAAACATATATTTTTGATCAAACAAATACAAAAATATTTAAAAGGACAAAGATTAAAAAAACCTTTACTGTTACAGAAAATGGATTAACTTAATTATTATGGCGAAAGAATATTACGATAGATATCAAAATTTTAGAGTAGATGGTAAATTCTTACCATTACCCTTTATACCAATCCCACCTAAGAGTAGTGATAAATCAGTAGTTTATAATTCCGATAGGTCAAGATTGGATAAAATGAGTCAAAATTATTATGATACACCATATTATAGTTGGTTGATTTTAAGTGCGAATCCACAATATGGTGGTGTAGAAGAAAACATACCAGATAAAACCATAATTAGAATACCATTTCCATTAAGAGATAGTATCCAACAATATATAGGTGAGGTAGATAAGTATAATAAATTATATGGAAAAAAATAAATAGTTTTTATGGCACCATCTGCGTCTAATATAAGTTCAACGGACTCTAATAAAGAAAAATCAGGAAATGTATTTGTAATTGATCCTAACCCACCAGGTATGGATGTTGTACCACCTGAAGATTTATTTATATATGTTAAATTTTCTGCATACCCTAGAAGTAGGACTACTTATGGTGGAACATTAGAAGGTGGTGCAATATTGTTTGATTCGGGTGTAGAAGATGAGGTTAATTTTATATCTACAAAAATAAGTTATAAAGAGGGGAAATTAGATCCAAATCCTCAAAAGACATATGCGACTACTGATTGGACTGAAATTGGTGGGTTTAAAAGAAGTGACACTAGAAGTTCTGGAATATTAGAAGGGTTTGGTATAAAGAACATTGATATAAAATATAATGCAAGTTTGGTACCTGTTGTAGATATCACATTTACAGATGTAAGGGGTTCTGCGTTATTCGATGTTATAGAATCTGACGATAGAAAAACACCATATAGTTTATTTTTTAAAATGCCTTATCCAGTATTTAAACTTTCAGTAAAAGGGTATTTTGGACAAAAGGTTGACTATTGTTTACATATGGTTAATTGGACATCTAATTTTGATGGGTCAACAGGTAATTTTGATATTAGTGCTAACTTTTTAGGGTTTCAACAGGCATTTCTAAATGATATGGTTATTGGGAATATTATTGGTACAATAAATACACCACAAGGTAGAGCTAATTTAGATAGGATATATGACGAAAGAATTGCAAACCCAAACGTATCATCAATACCAATACCCAGTGATAATGGGCAGGATCTAAGACAAATAGATGATTTTTTAACTAAGATAGCAAAAATACAAATAGATTCAGAAATTATTAAATCAGACTCAAATAATTTCAATGTACTTAAAAATTTAAATGGTAAATTAAAACTTTTAAAGACTATTAGAAATTTTATAGGTACTGCAATTGGAAAACAAGCAATATCGGGTGGTAAAGAAGATGTGACACAAATAGATTACTTAGATAGTGAAAACAATTATAAACAATTTAATACAAGTTCAATTAAAGACGATGAGTTAAAGATAAATGATAATTATTTATCTATTAGAGATTTTATAGTCTTTAAATCCATTAATACTAATGCGTTTAAATCGTATATAAATACATTAACAAATATAGTCACAAAATACAATGAATATATTAATGGAATTGCAGAAAATAAAGCAAATCCAGTTGATTCAGTTAGTAATCAAAAAGAACAACAACAAAAAATACCAGAAGGTTTACAAGATGGTTTAAGGGAAAATTATGATGATAATATCATTAATTCTCTTTCAATATCAGTCGCAGGTAAAACTACTGAAGATAAATGGGAAAATTTTTTAATATATACTAAAGATACAAACGGACCATTAAGTAAAAAATTGAGTGATGTATTAAATGTATTTATAAATGGTTCAGGTAGTGATGAAATACCTATAGGTTTAACTACTAATTATAAAGAAGGAAATGAAAGTGTTAATACTGGTTTTAATATAGATACATTCTCTAAAGAGGTACTAGTAAATGGTAATCAAGGAGGTATATATTATAAGAAACCTTATAATTTTAAAGAAGATACAAACGTATTTGTTATTGACTTTAGAAAACAAAGGGCTTTCGTTGAAGACGGTATCCAAAAATTAGAAGAAGATATAAAGATTTTAAGAGATCAAGTGCAGATAGAAATAAACGAAAAAATACTCTCAAACTTTGAGCAACAATTTAGTTTTAAACCAACTATAAATAAATGTTTTGAAATTTTAGCTAATAATACACAAGCTATGGTTGAAACAATATATGACATTTCTAAAGAAGCAGAGACTATAGGCAATGCACGCCAAAGTGATTTAAAAGGGTATGAAACGGATATAGTAGAAGGTGCAAATGAAGTGGCTTGGCAAACAATATATGAGCCAGATAATAATGGTAGTTTAAAGGAAATATATATTGGTGAAGTTCTTGGGATAAACCAAAATAACTTTCCAGAATTAAAGTTTGTTGAAGACGTATTTAAAATTATAGTTGCAAAAAGAAAAAATTTAGAACAAATAAGTAGGGCGGCAGTTTTAAAAAATGGTTTAGATACAGATAATTGGTTTCCAATTAACCCAATAGATTATAAAATAAATCCTTGGTTGAGATTAAATAGTCTTAATACTGAAAAAGAGATTGGTAATGAGTTAGTTAAAAATATATTCTTAAGAAGTGCGGTATTACAAAACTATTCATTATTTAATGTTAAAAATGGTTTAGGTACTATTGAAAATTATGCAGATTTAGAGGCGATAGCGTTAAATAGAACTATAATATCTGATAACACTAGAAATATTATTGGAAATTTATTAGGGAAAATAAAAAACGAAATAAATAGTAATAGTGTTATAGATGGTGAAGATAATTTTAAGTTAAAACAGAGTCAGTTTTGGTTAGATTTTATTGAAGATGGTGGCGGTGCATTTAAAATTAAAGAAGAAAATAAACCTGAAATAAATGGTGTTAGAATAAGTGGTAAATTTGAAGATGATGTAGAATATATTGAATTTGACAATAATTCTATTATCAGTAATAGTAAAAAATTATATAAAGAAATAAGGGATAATAAAGAATATAGAGAAAATATAATCGATAGATCAACCAAAAAAGATGTAGGTTTCTTCAAACCACAGATTGGTGAAACACTTATATATCAAAACATCTATAAAAATAATAATTTAAATACCTATAACTCTTATAATGTATGGGATAAATCAGTAAGAGGAAATATATTTGAATCTAAAAATAAGATTATAACCGATAATTTAAATGGTGTAAGATTAAATATTTTTAATCCATCGGGTACTACTAGTGATGGTAAATTCTTAAATGTTTCATATATGGAAGAATATTTAGGTGGTAGTGATTCTGGTTGTACCTATGGTAAAACTATGATAGAAAGTAATCTTTATAAAAAAAATGATAAATACGCTAGAGGATTACTTTTATTATCCACATTTCCATTTAGAAAATTCGAAGACTCTTTTTTAAAAAGTGTTTTCGAACCAAAAGGAGATACATTCGATGGTGCTAGAATAGTTAATTTACCTAAACTATATGTAAATTATTTAGGTGGTTTATTAATGAGATATGAAGAAGAATTAAATATTAATTTTGATGTTACTGTACCTTCCGCAACCACATGTAGTTATAAGGTTTTTGAAACACCAAAAGAACAATATCTTAATGTAGGGTATCAAAGATTAGTAAATGAGGGTAAAGATATACCTAAATTAGAAGAAAATTTAACTAAATTACCAAATTCAGTTAAAAAACAACTAATTAAAAAATTTAAGTTATGGGTTGATGGTGACAGATTTAATAGTACACTAAATGGGTTCTTTGAATTTAATATGAATTATTTGTTACCCTCAATAAACGAAACTACGATTAGTGAAGAAAATAAAAAATCAGGTGGTACATATATTTTAAATGAGTTACAAGGTACCACTAATTTAATAATATTTAACCCAAAAATATTTGATCCTGATAGAAAGGATGAGTTGTTAGTGTTACCTAATGAAATAGTTACATACGTCAGTCAAATTGAATCTAAATTTAATTCAGAAAATATAAAGAGAGATATTATACCCGAACCTGAAGATTCTGATGATATAAAAAAACAAACTTTAGAAAAGTTACAAATTTACAATTATTTCAAAAATATAAATAACAAATGGGTAGGTGGGGATAAAAAATCTTTTAATATTTGTGGTGGTGAAGGTAAAAATTTAATAGATTATTTTAAATTTATAGATAGAGGTTGGAGAAATATTGGAGACGAAGCGACATTTAATTTAAAAAGTTTCTTAACACTGGGTAGTAATTTAAATACTTCAGTTTATTTCTTTATGTCTAAATTATTAAGAGATAGTAATTTCTTATTTCAAATATTACCAACATATATTAACTATAAAGATGTTAATGAAGTTGCAAAAATGTTTCAACCACAAACACAACTAGAAAAAAATTCAGATTCTGGACCTATTTTTTGTTGTATATACGTTGGAGGTAATTCAGAAGTCTTAAATATATCCGAAAGATCTAATTATTATTTTAAAAATGATGGGTACAGTTTCCCAAACCCTAACGATCCTAACGATAAAGGAGATTTACCATCAGATATGGTTGGACCTGATGATAGTTCTTTAGTTGCGTTTAGAGTCGCATTTGGTGCGCAAAATCAAACAGTATTTAAAAATGTTTCACTAAGTCAACAAGAACATAAAGAAACTGGTGAGTATTTTAGGGCTTTGTCTGATTTAGTTGATAAGAGAGGTGGTACACAAAAAACTTATGTTGGTACGGATTTATTAAGGTTATTTAAAACTAGATCATACACATGTAAAGTAGATTCAATGGGATGTATGAATATTCAACCACTAATGTATTTTGATTTACAGAATGTACCATTTTTCAATGGAGCATATCTAATAACTAGTGTAAATCATAGTATTAGTCCTAATCATATGACTACAAATTTTCAAGGTGTAAGACAATCTAAATTTATATCACCACCTGCAGATAAAATTACTGCAGAATTAGATTTAGATTTAAATGAAAGTAGTGAGATACCTAAAATAGAATTCACTAACTTAGATAATACTAACCCTAAATTTACTATTGGTGTTTTAAACCCAACGGAAAAGTTTAATTTTGATACTAATTTTGATGGTGCAGATGGACTAACTAAATTTAAAAATTTAGGGGTTACTCAATTTTCAGATGAAAGACTAAGAGAAATAATAGACTATTTTAAATTAGTATTAACTGATCAAACAAATTCACAAGTTACTATGTTTATGGCTGCAGTATTATCTAATTCAGATAACCTAAACAATAAAGAAATGTCTTGGGCACTTAATCCTCCACTTTCGGTTAAAGATTCTGATGGTAAAACATTGTTCTATGACGATGTATCTAAAGCGACTAACGAAATTCAAAATGACCCAATAATAAAAAAATACTCAGACAGTTATTTAAGTTCTATACCGTTATTTACTACGGGAACTACTGACAACACTGTATATAGTCCTTCAGGTAATGGTGACTTACAAGAGTTTCGTATTAATATAGAGATAGAAAGAACAAAAAATGACTTACAGAATAAAATTGCAAATGAGGCAGATGCAACTAAAAAAGAAAAATTAGAAAAAGAACTAAAGAAAGAAATAGAAAAAGAGCAAAATCTAATCAATACGTTAACTTATTATAATATATTTAAGGGTGATGCGTATAGGTTTAGACCTAGAGGTTATTTGTACTTAATTGGTAGAAAACAATATAATGATTTTGCTGACAGTAGTGCGATAACAAACCCATTTAAATTGTCATCTACTGAAGAAGAGGCAATATTAACCGCAGTTAATGTTTGGAAAAAATACTCAGGTAGTACAACAACTAACAAAACTGCTTTTGAATTATCCGATACAGGTAAAGCTTCTTCATATAGTTTATGTGTTGAAATTTCACAACAATATAAATCACCAGGATTGGAAGTGGCATTTAATACATTTGAAAATGTGTTGACAGTATTTGACGATGGTAAAGGAACACCTTTAATAGATTTTAATAATCCATAATTTGTTTTTTAATAGAAATTTTACTATATTTGTAGAATGAATGTTGGAAATATAGTAACTAATTCTAAGATAGAAATCGAAAATTTTAAAATTTGTCGTAATATAGATAATATAGATAAAGACTTACCAACATTAATTATAGGGTGGGAAAATGTAAAAAAAATATATGGTGAAAGAGTTTCTATCTTACATAAACGAATAGACACTTTTACATTTTGGACATTTTTAAGTAGAGAAAGAAAATCGGAGTACGAAGTAGACTTAGAGACTTTTGTTAATCATTGTTATAATGAATTTGGTGAACATTTACCATATGTTTATTTAGATTTATTATTAGGGAAAAGAACAATAAACTTCAGAATAATCAGAAAAATTTTATCATTAAATAACCCAACTACTTACATATCAGACACTAATATGGTTTATATATATGGTGAAAATATTATATTTGGGTTAGATTTAAATGTGGTAAAACTATTTGAGGGTAAATATGAAAAAATAGTTAATAAATTAAAGAATTTAGAAAACAATACTTTGGTAGATTTAGAGATATTTAATAAATGTGAGGATCTTATTTTAAAATTAAAAAATAAGAAAAAATATATACCCTACATTTATGAATATGGACACAAACGATAAAATAATTACTTTAGCGTCATTTGTATATTTAGATAAAGTTAAAAGTTTTAAATCTTATTTAGGTAAAAGATTTATAATAAAAGAGAATAATATATTTCAATATACATTTAACGAAAAAGATAAAAAAATATTAACCTTTATGATAAGGTTACAACAAGGTGAAAGAGTCGATACTCGTTCATTTTATCCCCCTACAATAATAGTACATAAAAAAGGTGAGTGTTTTTATACCATAAACGCTCTTAACAAATTAATTGAGAGTATGAGTGATACAGATAATGGTAATTTAAATTATCATGATGTAAAAATTGATTGGGATGAACATCAAAATAAAATGATGATTATTAAAAATGATGAATTGAAAATATTAACCATAAATAGAGATTTTTCTTAATTTCTTAATATTTATAAATAAAAGTACTATGGAAACAAGTAAAGACAATAAGAAAAAAGAAACTTTAGGAAAAAAGTTAGACGATTTCCTTTCTAATGACCAAACAGAAGAATGTGTTGGTGAAGAATGTTTGATTAATGATGGAAAAGAGATTGTAGAGAGAGTTGAAAAAGTATATAAAACTAATGACGGAAGACAATTATTAATGTAAGATGAATAAGAAAAAATTAATATCCGAAGACTTAAAAAGATACCAACAATTATTGGAGTATACTTTCTACGTACCTGAAAAAGAAGAAGGTGAAGTAGATGATTTATTATTAGATGATATGTTGACTGAACAAGATCCTCCCGCAGAAGAGGAAGACCCTTTCTTTGATGTAGGTGGTGAAGATCCTGTTGCGGATACAGAAGATACACCCGAAGGTGAAACTGAAGAAGTGGATACAGAAGAAGAAACTACTGAAGAAACACCAGAAGAAGGTGGTGAAACAGATCCTTTTGGTTCTGATACAGAAGTAGAAGATGAATTTGCAGATGAAGATATGGGAATGGTTGGTGACGATGAAACTGTAGAGGTAGACGTTACTGATATCGTAGATAAAACTGAAGAAACTAAAGCATCTGTAGATGATATGGGTAGTAAAATGGATGACTTACTATCTAAATTGACTGATTTAGAATCACAAGTTACAGATATGGATGGAGTTATTAACAAAATTGATGACTTAGAAAAAGAAATTGAAAGAAGAAATCCCACACCTGTAGAAAGATTAGAAATGAGGTCTATGGATTCATTTCCTTATAGTGTTAAATTAACAGATTATTGGAAAGATAAAGAAGGATACGATACTAGTGAACCAGAAGATGAATATACTCTAACTCAAAGTGATATAGATAATTTTGACGAAAAAGAAATAAGATCCTCTTTTGAAGTTGATAACGAAGAAGAAGAAATGGATTAATATGAAAACAAGATTAGACGAAACAAACCAAATGAGAAAGTTAATGGATTTACCCTTATTAACTGAGTCTTCAGTAGAACCAGATGTGGTAGTAAGAGGTAACCCAAGTAGAATAATTGACCTTACTAACTCAAAAAAAGGATTACAAGTATATAAAAAAATGGATATTGATCATGTACAATATTATACAGGTGGAAGACTTGTTGATCCAAACAAAAAAGAAGAAATTGCAACCATACAAGCCGATTTAACTGATGATGAAGTAATTGATTTTTTATATAAAAATAGAAATTCATCTGGCGCATATAGAGGATTTGGAAAAAATTCATAAATACCAACTAAAAACACATTAAAATCAAAAAAACCTCACAAAAGTGGGGTTTTTCTTTTTCCACCTATTGACTTTTCGATAAAGTATCATTATAATTGTATATTAATAAATTAAAAAAAAATACAATGAGTAACAGTTTAGATGCAATTTTGGCTCAGTATGAGAAAAATACTGAACCAGTAAAAAGTGGAAAGAAAATTTCCAACGAAGACAGACTAAAAAAGTACTTTACAGAAAAATTACCGAAAGGTGTAAAGTCACAAACTAAAACTTTCAGAATATTACCATCGAAGGATGGTGGTTCTCCATTTACTGAAGTTTTTTATCACGAAAAAGAAGTTAATGGTAAATATGAAAAAATTTACTGTAACCATTTAAATGATGGAGAACATTGTCCATTATGTGAGGCGAAAGATGCCTTATATGAAGATGGTTCTGAAAAAGCTAAACAATTAGCTAAAGAATTTATCGCTAGAAAATTCTACGTAGTAAAGGGAATTGATAGAGATAATGAAGATCATGGTGTTAAATTTTGGAGATTTAAACACTACAGAAATGGAAATGGTGTTATGGACAAACTAATACCCGTTTTTAAATTAAAAGGTGATATTAGTGACCCTAGAGAAGGTAGAGATATCGTTATCACTTCTGGAAGAGATCAAAATAATTATTCTGTTGTTAATACAATTATGGCAGATGACGTATCTATCTTAACTAATGATAAAGATTACGCTAACGAATGGATGGGTAATGAAGAAACATTTAAAGATGTTTACGCTAAAAAATCAAAAGAATATTTAGAGATTGTCGCAACAAACAAAACACCAGTTTGGGATTCAGAACAAAAGAAATATGTTGCGGAAGAAGATAAAGAAGAGAAAGAAACTGCTTCTCTAACAGAAGAAATTAACATGATGAGAACAGAGACTACAACATCTTTCGAAAAAGATTTTACCTCTAAAGATAATGATGTTGAAGTTTCTAAGTTGGATGATGGTGATGAATTACCATTTTAATTAAATTATGCCAAAGAAACCTTTAAAGAAAAAAGCATCTGATTTTTCGTCAATCAGAAAAAAGTTTTCCTCTAGTGATAGGTACAAAGAACAAAAGTACTTTGATCTAGGGGAAGCCTTTCAGAAGGCGACAGGGATTCCAGGTCCTGCTATGGGACAGATTAATATGCTTTTAGGACACTCAGACACTGGAAAAACTACTGCACTAATTAAAACTGCAGTAGACGCACAGAAAAAAGGTATTTTACCTGTTTTTATTATAACAGAACAAAAGTTTAGTTTTGAACACGCAAAACAAATGGGTTTACAAACTGACTATGTTGAAGAAATTGATGAAGAAACAGGTGAAGTTATCGGTTATTGGGATGGATTTCTATTATATAGATTAGGTTTTGATTATATTGAACAAGCTTTTGAATATGTAACTGAAGTTCTAAATGCACAGAAAAATGGTGAGATACCACATGATATTGTATTTTGTTGGGACTCTATTGGTACTATTCCTTGTCAAATGAGTTTTGATGGGAAAGGTGGGAACCAACATACTGCAAGAACCATATCAGAAAAATGGGGTATGGGTATGGCACAAAGAATAACATCTTCTCGTAAGGTAACGTCTGATTACACCAACTCTATGGTATTTGTAAACCAACCTTGGGTAGATTTACCTGATAACCCATTTGGGCAACCTAGAATACAACCTAAAGGTGGACAATCTATTTACCTATCATGTGCTTTAGTATTCTTATTCGGAAATCAAAAAAGTGCGGGTATATCGAAGTTAAATGCTACTAATAAAGGTAGGAAAGTTAATTTCGCAATCAGAACCAAAGTAGGTATACATAAAAACCATATGAATGGTTTAGGTTACGCAGATTGTAAGATTCTTGCAACCACACATGGTTTCATCGAAGACGACAAAAAGGCAATAGACAATTACAAAACAGATAATAAAGAATACTGGTCAGAAGTATTTGAATCTGTTGGAGATGATGTCTTATCCTTTGAAGTTGAGGAAGGTGACGCGATAGAAACACCAGTAGATTACTCAGATAATTAATTGTTTAACTTTTAATATATATGAGTGAGAGTACCAAATAAGAAAAAAAGAACACAAAAAACTTTATTAGTAGACGGAGACTCGTTGTTAAAAACCGCCTATCATGGGGCGAAAAATCTTTATCATAAAGAAACCCATATAGGTGGTATTTTTCAATTCCTAACAATGGTTAGAAAAATGTTAAACGAAAATAGGTTTGACAGAGTTTATGTATTTTGGGACGGTACTTTTAGTGGTAGACTTAGGTACGATATTTACAAAGACTATAAGTCTAATAGAGATAAAGATTTCTACAACGAAACCCCACCATCAGAAATTGATTTATACTTACAAAAAGAAAGAGTTATTTCTTATTGTGAAGAATTGTTTATAAGACAATACAGAGACGAAATTGTTGAAGCGGATGATTCTATCGCATACTACGTAAAAAATATGACAGAGGATGAGAATGTGGTTATTATGAGTAATGACAGAGATATATGTCAATTAATAAATGAAAGAGTTAGTGTGTATGTTATTAACTTAAAAAAAATAGTAACAATAGAAAACTATTTAGTAGATTTCGACCACCACCCATCAAACCTCAAATTAATTAAAACCATTACTGGAGATGTTAGTGATAATATAAAAGGTATATTAGGTGTTAGTGAAAAAACTTTACTTAAATTTTTTCCAGAAATAATGGAAAAAACTTTGACTTTGGATTATATTTTCAGTAAAATTGAAGATATACAAAAAGAAAGAAAAACTAGGTTGAAAACACTCGATAATATATTAAATAAAGTTACTAAAGGTTCTCAAAAAGAAATGATTTATGAGGTTAACGATAAGATTATAGATTTACAGAACCCATTATTAACAGAAGAAAGTAAGTCAGATTTAGATTACTTATTTAATACCTCTATCGATCCTGAAGGTAGAGAGAATAAAAATGTAATTAATATGATGATTGAAGATGGTTTAATGTGGGCAATACCAGGAGGAAGAGATGGTTATATAAAATTTTTACAACCATTTCTATCAATAATAAAGAAAGAGAAAAATTATTACAAAAAAGAAATTATATAAGTTATGAAGAAGAAGTATAAAACACACCCTTACGAATTTCTGTTTTTAATCAACGGAAACCCTATTGTTGGAAGAAACTTTCCAATAAACAATTTTAATAGAGAATCTTTAAAATCATATGAATTAAAAGAAACTATAGACGATGCGGTTGGACTAATTCAAAAACATTTTAAAAATAAAACATACAATTATATGGATAGGTATTATAATTACTTTGTAGCTAGTACAGAGGAGCAGACCGAACCAATTGACATTTATGAAAACGAAGACTTTTTTACTTTACAAATTAAAGTCAGAGGAAGAGTGGTTTGTGAAAGGATTTTTAGTGGTAATGATTACCCACCTAATGTAAGATATGATGTTGATATAAGAAAAATTATACCAAAAATCATTGATTATTTGCAACAGGGGTTAAGTCAAAAAAATTATACAAAAAATTTGTGCGGTTACCAGCTAGACGGTATATTTATTAATAACTAAAATCAGAAAAAGAATGGCGAAAAATGAGAGTTTAAATTTAGGTTATTTAGGATATAGTTTTCAGGTTAAATTAGTTAAACAATTAGTAGAAGATCATAAGTTTTCAGAAAGTATCGTATCAATAGTTGATCCAAATTATTTCGACAACGAATATATGAGATTAATTGTTGCTAGTTTGAAAGATTACTATGAAAAATATGAGACAATTCCGTCTTACGAAACCATTTTTAACATAATTAAAAGTGAAGTTAGGAGAGAAATAGCTAGAGAATCCGCAACTGAACTTATTAAGGAAGTTAGAGAATCTGACAATAAAGACTGTTTACATACACAAGATGTTGCCATTAAGTTCTGCAAACAACAAGAACTTAAGAAGGCTACTCAGAAAATCCAAAAAATTCTAGATATTGGAGATTTTGATAGATATGATGAGTGTGAAGAATTAGTTAAACAGGCAATATCTGTTGGTACTGAAAAAGATGAGGGTGTGGATATTTTTCATGCAATTGAAGAAGTTTTAGCTGACGATTTTAGAGATCCTATTGCAACTGGTTTAGTTGGGATTGATAATCTTATGGGTGGTGGATTATCAAAAGGTGAATTAGGAGTTATTTTAGCAGCATTTGGTGTGGGTAAAACTACATTGATAACTAGAATGGCGAACACTGCGTATTTAGAAGGGAAAAATGTGGTACAGATTTTCTTTGAAGACAACGTTAAAGTAATTCAAAGAAAACACTTAACATGTTTTACTGAGATTAATTTAAGTGAATTAGGTGATAGAAGAGAAGAAGTAAAAGAAATTATCCCTAGATTTCAAGAATTAGAAGGTAATTTGATACTTAAAAAAATGTCTAGTGATGGTACTACAATTCCACACATTAAACAATATCTACGTAAACTAATTTCATCTGGCATTAAACCTGATGTCGTATTTGTTGACTACATTGATTGTATTCAACCAACAAAACAATTTAAAGATGAATATAGTGGAGAAGGAAATGTTATGAGACAATTCGAAACTATGTTAGCAGAATTAGATGTTGCTGGTTGGACTGCGGTACAAGGTAACAGAAGTGCTATTGGTGCAGATTTGGTAGAAGCTAATATGATGGGAGGTTCAATTAAAAAAGGACAAATAGGACACTTTATATTGTCAGTTGCTAAAACTTTAGATCAGAAAGAAGAAGGGAGAGCAACATTAGCCATTCTTAAATCACGTTTTGGTAGGGACGGAGTAGTATTCGATGACATTGTTTTTGACAATGGTACGTTAGTTATTGATACTAGTGAAAGTACAGATGTAACACTTTTACAACACGAAAAAGGACAGAAGAAAAAGGATTCAGATTTCATTAGTAAAACGTTAGAGAAGAAGAGAAGTTCGAAAAATAATAATCAACCATTTTAGGAAAAAGAATTTTATGGTTTATAAGTTAAATCATTAAGGGATTCTTTTCTCTAAAAAAAAGTAAAAAATTAAAAAATATGGAGTTATCAAACAAAATTTTATCAGATATTACGGTGTATATGAAGTACGCTAAATATCTTCCAAACAAAAATAGAAGAGAGACTTGGGAAGAATTAGTAAGTAGAAATAAAGAAATGCACCAAAAGAAGTATCCTAAAATTAAGGATGAGATAGAAGAAGTTTATAAGATGGTATATGAAAAGAAAATATTACCATCTATGAGAAGTTTACAATTCGGTGGGAAACCAATTGAAATTTCACCAAATAGAGTATATAATTGTGCATACTTACCTATTGATCACGTTGACGCATTTTCTGAAACAATGTTTTTATTGTTAGGGGGTACGGGTGTAGGTTTTTCTGTACAAAAACATCATGTTGACACATTACCCGAAATTAGAAAACCAAATCCTAAGAGAAGTAGAAGATATTTGATAGGAGATTCAATCGAAGGATGGGCAGACGCAATTAAAGTATTAGTAGAATCTTATTTCGGTGTTAAAACATCAACACCAATATTTGATTTTTCAGATATTAGACAAAAAGGTGCATTGTTAGTGACATCAGGTGGTAAGGCACCAGGACCTCAACCACTAAAAGATTGTATTCACAATATTAAGAAAGTGTTAGACGCTAAAACAGATGGCGATAAGTTATCACCTATTGAAGTACACGATATGGTTTGTCATATTGCAGATGCAGTTCTCGCAGGTGGTATTCGTAGGGCAGCATTAATTAGTTTATTTAGTGCAGATGACAATGAAATGATATCTTGTAAATCAGGATCTTGGTGGGAACTTAACCCACAAAGAGGTAGAGCTAATAATTCAGCAGTATTATTAAGACACAAAGTAACTAAAGAATTTTTCTTAGATTTGTGGAAAAGAATTGAATTGAGTGGTGCTGGTGAACCAGGAATTTATTTCTCAAATGACAAAGATTGGGGTACTAACCCTTGTTGTGAGATAGGTTTGAGACCTTATCAGTTCTGTAACTTATGTGAAGTAAATGCTTCAGATATTGAGTCACAAGAAGATTTTGAAAAAAGAGTTAAAGGTGCTGCGTTTATTGGAACATTACAGGCAGGTTATACTGACTTCCATTATCTAAGAGATGTGTGGAAAAGAACGACACAAAAAGATGCGTTGATTGGTGTTGGAATGACAGGTATTGGATCTGGTGTAGTATTAGGTTATGATATGAAATCTGCAGCTAAAGCAGTAAAAGAAGAGAATGAAAGAGTTGCTAATTTAATTGGTATTAATAAAGCGGCTAGAACTACTACAGTAAAACCATCGGGTACATCATCATTGGTTTTAGGGACATCTTCTGGAATTCATGCTTGGCATAATGACTTCTATATTAGAAGAATTAGAGTTGGTAAAAATGAAGCAATTTATACATACCTTTCTATTAATCACCCAGAATTAGTTGAGGACGAAGTGTTCCGTCCACATGACACTGCAGTTATCTCTATCCCACAAAAATCACCAGAAGGTTCTATTTTAAGATACGAATCACCTTTTGAGTTATTAGATAGAGTTAAGAGAGTTTCTAAGGAATGGATTAAATTTGGACATAGAGGTGGACAAAATACACATAACGTATCTGCGACAGTTTCATTAAAAGAAGAAGATTGGGAACTTGCTGGTAACTGGATGTGGGATAATAGAGAACACTATAATGGTTTATCTGTTTTACCATATAATGGAGGAACATACCAACAAGCACCATTTGAAGATTGTGATATAGAAAAATATGAATCAATGATGAAATCACTAAGTACTGTTGATTTAAGTAAAATTGTAGAATTACAAGATAATACTGATCTATCTGGTGAAGTTGCTTGTGCGGGTGGAGCTTGTGAAATCGTATAGTTATGAGAATAAACGCATCAAACGATTGGGTACAACAATTATATGTGAGGGAGTTTGGAAACAAACTCCTTCCTTCTGATTACTACTATGATGATGGTAAAATGGTTATGACAGAATCATATCATAAAAGGAGAGGTAGGTGTTGTGGTAATGGTTGTTTACATTGTCCATATAACCCACCACATGAAAGAGGTAGTGAAGAAATTAGAAAGTCATCGTAAGGTGACTTTTTTGTTTTAGAATTTAAAATCTTTTGAGTATAAATATTTAATCATTTCTTCATCCTTTTCGGTGAAGTTTTCCAAAACCATTATAGAATTATCTTCGTGATGGTGATGATCGAAACCTAACATATGAAACATTTCGTGTCTGATTACATAATCAAAGGAGTCGTATATATTATTAGCGTATGTGTCTATGTGTATATCTGCCTCAATTAATACATTCTTTTTTGATAATGATATTTTATTGTATGTAGCACCTATATTTTTAGTATGATCACAATATGAAAACAGATTATTATATTCTTCATCAGTAATAAAATACATTATAGTATTCGATTCATCTTTATTGTTAACAATACTTATCTCTATGGTTTCTAATAAAGAATTAAAATAGGTTATAGTTTCTTTTATAGTATTTTTATTTTCTTCACTACAATCACCGTAGATATAAATTTTAATATCTGACTCCCACCTACCGTCTTTTACAATATCATTCACTAAATAGTCGTGTGTGAAATTATTTTGTGACAAAACTAAGTTAGGGAGAAAAAATAAGATTATAATAATTAAATTTTTCATAGTTGTTTTATATTTATATAACAAATATACAGTTTTTATATTAAACTGCCAAATTATATATGAAAAATTTAACAGAACAATTAGATAGGATTAAAAATTTAATGGTTTACGAAAAAGGTTCTCCAATAAACGAAGTATCCACTAAAACAGTTAAAACAACAACTAAATCTACGAGTAGTAGTGTTTCAAAAAACAAAGAAGCCACTTCTACTATAATGAGTGCACTATCAAAAGAAGAGAATTGTGTTGTAGTAACTAATACAGAAAACTTTAATGTTAATATTACTGTTGGTGAAGGGGCTAAAAAATTTCACGATAAATTTATAAATAGTTTAAAAGAAAAGTTCGGTAAAGATTTATCTGGTGGACATTTAGTTTTAAGTGATGTCAAAGTTTTTGGAGGTGCTAGTAATAATAATGGTGGTAAAGTTAAACCAGAATGGTGTAATGAATATGACGAAAAAAGTGGAACTAAGTCGTTAAAAAAATGGTCTTCAGGGTGTGTGGGGTTTGGAGATGTAGAATATAAAGGTAATTCTGCGGGTACTGGTAGAAATACTAAATTAGCATTAAACAGAGCAAAAAATGTTTTAAAACAATTAAAAACTTATATTATAAATTCTGCTAAAGAATCTAATGTAAAGTTACCTGATGGGTTTAATGAATCGGAGATAGAATATGAAAGTGGTACAGTATATACAGGTAATAAGATAGACAAAAGTAAGCCTAATGATTTAAACAATGGACAAATTGTTATGATTGATGCTAAGTTATGTTTTGTTAAAGATCCTGAACCTGAACCTAAAGAATGTTCTGACAAGTGTATGGAAAAAGACGCAAATGGTAAATGTGTTTGTCCAGAATCAAAAGGGTTAAAAGAAGTTGATGGTAAATGTGTTTGTATAAAAGATAATAAACCACCTAATGAAAATTGTGAGTGTAAAGAAAAACCAAAAGAGTGTCCTACTTGTCAAGAACTTAATGAAGAAACCAAAAAATGTGGGTGTCAAAAAGGTTTAAAAGAAGAAAAAGATGACGAAGGTAAAATTAAATGCGTTTGTCCAAACGAAGGTGAAGAACTAATTAAATCTGGTAAAAAGTGCGAATGTAAGAAACAACCTAAACCACCAGCGTGTAATGAATCATATGAAGTTAAAGGTGGTAGAGGCACTAAACCTAATAATTTTGTCACTAAAACATTACAGAGAAAGTGGCCTTTCGAAGGTACAGGTGAAGTTACAATTAGTTTTAATCCTTTGGTAGTTCCTGACGGATTTTATGTGAAATATGGTAAACAAGAATTTTGGAGTGGATTTGTTGGTGATGTTTATAAAACGGGTGATGGTTTATATAAAATGATGAGTGTACCTAAAAACCAAAAAGAAAGATTTTATAAAGATATTTTCCCTAGTAATTTAACACAAGAAAACGATACTTCGATAGTTGACGGATTTCCTCGAAATTTTGCTGCAGAATTAGTTTGGTACAAACAAAATGACGGACTTTTAGATTCAATAAATGCGGAAATAAATAAGGTTGGTGGTACGTCAGTTAATAATATATTTAAAAATGGTGATAGTCAAGCAGAAAAAGTCACCAATGGTATAAAGAACACAAAAACACCACTACGAGATATATACGATAGTTATGGAAATGTTTTAAAAGGTGACACAAAGTTTACTTTGAAAAAAGAAAGTGGTGAAGAAGAGAATATTATTATAATAGTTTTCTCACCATTAGCAGAGACACTTTTCAATATGAAGATAGAGTGTAAATAAATTTTTTATATATTTTACCATTTCTTTTCAAAAAATATATAGTACAATATTTATATACAAATGGCAAAGACTAGATATATAAATATTGATTTTCCTTTTAAAGATAGTAACAAAGGTTTCTACTTAAATTTAAATCAAACGGATAGAGACGCAATAAGAGCGGATTTATTACATCTTTTATTAACAAATAAAGGTGAAAGATTATATTTACCTGATTTTGGTAGTGATTTAAAAAAATATATATTCGAACCCAATGATGCAATAACACATGAAGAGATTAGAGATAACTTAAACGAAACGATTAAAACGTATATCCCTAATGTAATCATTAATAGTATAGAATTTAAAAATAATGACGTTGAGGAATCTATTGTTGTGGAATTAACTTTCACAGTTACAGAAGATTCATTTACTAGTACAGATACAATACAAATAACTTTTTAAGATATGATTAAAAAAATTGATTATAACGCTAGGAATTTCGCAGATGTAAGACAACAACTGATAGAATTCATACAAAAATATTATCCTGAAACATTTTCAGATTTTAACGATGCCTCTGTTGGTATGATGTTGTTAGAACTAAATGCGGCGGTTGGTGATATGTTATCGTTTCATACCGATAGGATGTTTAACGAAACACAAATTAATTACGCACAAGAAAGGTCATCAGTTTTAGAATTGGCGAGAACTTTTGGTTTAAATATACCAGGAAAAAGACCTAGTATTACTATAGTAGATTGGACAGTAACTAATATACCTGTAAAGGGTGATACATTTGATGTGAGTTATGCACCTAAAATATTAAAAGGTTCACAAGCGTCAGGTGCGGGTAAAGTATTTGAACTTTTAGAAGATTGTGATTTTTCTTCACCATTTACAACTGGAGGTATACCTAACAGACTAATTATACCAAATATTGATGGTACTGGTACTATACAAAACTACTCATTAACTAAAAGAGAGATAATGGTAAATGGTATAACAAAAACATTTAAAAAGGTATTATCTAGAACAGATTATAAACCATTTTTAGAAGTTGTATTACCCGAAGATAATGTATTATCTATAGAAAATATTATAACTAAAGAAGGTACTAATTTTATTAATCAACCAACCGAAGAAGAATATAACACATTTGATTTAAATTGGTATGAAGTACCTGCATTGGCACAATCACAAGTTTATATTGTAGATGACAATGGAGTTTCAGATAGAGAAGGTGTAGTTGTAGGTAAATGGAAAAATTCACCACAAAGATTTATTAGTGAATATACAGATAATGGTTTTTGTAAAATTATATTTGGTGCGGGTGATCAAGATACGTCAGAATTAAATGAGTTTATTGGTTGTAAAGGACAAATAGATAGAATAGGTAAAACTGTTAATAATTTATCTTTAGGTGAAATACCACAGACAGATAATACACTATATGTGAGATATAGAGTTGGTGGTGGGGAAGACACTAATATTGGACCTAATACGATAAGAACTTTAGGAACTGTTACACCTATAATAAATGGTGACGACTCAAACATCAATAGAATTATTGGTGAAAGTATTAGTGTTAATAATCCTATTCCTGCATTGGGTGGAAAAGAAGAACCATCTGTAGACGAAATTAGGAATTTAGTTAGATATAATTTTTCCGCACAAAATAGATGTGTAACAATAAAAGATTATCAAAGTAGAGTACCACTAATGCCAGGGCAATTTGGTGTACCTTTTAGGTCTGGTGTTTGGGAAGAAAGAAATAAAGTTAATGTTTCTATCTTAGCTTTAGACGAAAATAGTAAATTAACTACACAAGCAACATCTGCATTAAAACAAAATATTGCAGAATATTTGGCGGACTACAGAATGTTAAACGATTATGTTACAATTAAAAATGGTAGAGTATTAAATTTAGGGTTTGAGATTGATGTATTTATAGAAAAATCGGTACCTAAAGGACAAGTTATTAGTGGTGTAATTAGTCAAGTTACAGAATATTTAGATATTAATAAGTGGGATATGGGTGATAACATTTATATTTCACAATTGGTTGAAAATATAAATAATGTTGGTGGTGTATTGAACGTTACAGATTTAAGAGTCTTTAATAAAGTTAATGAGAATGGTAAATATTCATTAAATGAAGTTGCACAACCATACATTGATGATGAAACAAGACAAATAGATTTATTGGGTAGATATACATTGTTTGGGGAACCTAATGCAATGTTTGAGATTAAATATCCAAATAAAGACATAAAAGTGACAATTTCCACTTCATAATAATTACTTTTTAAAAAAATGAGTTAGTTTTATAATAAAATTAAAGTTATGGGATGTAGTACATGTAAAAAATCAAATACGGCAACAATGAATCCAGAGGATGTGGACACAGTAAAATTATTACCTGATAATTTATACGATGGAACATTCTTTTTTAAACTAATCGCATTTTTTGTAATATTAATTGCTATACCTTTTATATTGATAGTATTAGTAGTACAATTGTTTTTAACTTTATTTTTACCTAAAAAGTTACCTACGGCATCTAAAAAGTTTAAAGACTTTTGCATGGGTATATTCTCAAAGTATGCAGAATTTAAGGTAAAAAGAACATTAAAGAAAAGAGAAAGACAATTTAAGAAAACTACTGAGTATGTTAATAACGATATTGAGGAAGTAGAAATTTACGATAACGAAGAATAAAAATAATGATTAGTATATGTCTAAGTCATACAGAATTAGGACAAAACCAGGACAAGAGAACAATGGTTATATAAATGTCAACGTTGATCTTAATCAAAACTATGATCAGTTAGAGATACTAAGCCTTAAAATTTCTCAAAAAGACGATTATCAGAATTTTTGTTCTGATTATGGTGTAGTTGCAGGTAGAGTTATAGTTAATGGGGGTTTTGGGGTACCCAATGTTAAAGTTTCTGTATTTGTTCCTGTAGAAGATGTGGATTTATTAGACCCTGTAAAGTCTGCAATATATCCATATACTGAACCATTCCCAAATCAAAAAAATAGAAATGGTGTTAGATATAACGTCTTACCAAAAAACCAACAATCATTCGATCATACACCCGTAGGTACTTTTCCAAAAAAGAGAGAGGCATTAGATGATAACACAACATTAGAAATTTACGAAAAATACTATAAATATACTACAGTAACCAATGATTCTGGTGATTATATATTATTTGGTATTCCTGTTGGTGATCATTTTCTTCATTACGATATGGACGTTAGTGATATTGGGTTTATATCTGTAAGACCTTTTGAATTAATCGATAAAGATGGTTATAGTGATGATTTATTCGATAGTAGATTCAAGTATAAAGGCTCAAACAACTTAGATAGTTTACCACAGATATTTTCAGAAAACATTCCTATCACAGTAGAACCTTATTGGTGTGATAATTTAAGTGTTGGTAGTGGTTTGGGTATTAATAGATATGATATAGAACCTAACATATCGATTACCCCTACCGCAATCTTTATGGGTAGTATATTTTCTGATGACGAAAAAGACTCATTAAATAAAAATTGTAAACCATCTAGAGAGATGGGTAAATTAAATGAAGTTATAACAGGACCTGGTAACATTGAAGCGATTAGAAGAACTGTTGACGGTAATATAGAAACATTTGACTTTAAAAATAATACAATAGACGATAATGGAAATTGGTCAGTATTAGTACCAATGAATATTAGGAAGGTAGTTACTGATGAGTTTGGTAATTTAGTTCCTTCACCTGATGGTATTAAAGGTATTTCTACAGAAGGTGATTATAGATTTAGAATTACTATGGATGCAACCTCTAACGATAAAAGACTTAGAGAAAGGGCGAAATATTTAGTACCAAACACAAATAATAACTTTAACTTTGATGAATATTCAACAAAAGAATTAAAAAAACAAAGACCTTTTACATTAAACGAACAATTATCAAATATAACTGATGGTACTCAGTATTCAGAAGACATTACAAATCAGTACAATTATTTAGAAGAGTTTTTCCCTTTTAGATGGAAAAAAGTTTATACCGTAAAACAATATATCGGTAGGATGCAAAAAGGTTTTGATTTTAATTTACCTATTGACTTAGGTGGGTTTGCAATTACTGGTGATGAATCAAGAGGTTTTATAGGAATAAAAGATATTATAAATGCGGAAGGGGTAAATAAATTCCCCACTAATAGAACAGACACAGGAATCAATCCAATATATAGTTACATTTGTATTTTATTGGTATTATTTGGACATGTGGTTGGTTTTATTAATGGTATCATACAATTTATTAATGGGTTAATATCATTAATATGTGATATACAATTTCCTACAGGTATATGTAGTTCCACTTTTAAAACTGCAAAGGTAGACGTTAGATATACTACGCGGCGATGGTGTCCAGATGAAAATGCGTGGAAAAGCAGTGGTTGTGGTTATGGTACTAATAATAATGGTAGGGCACAAAATGTAGGAGATTCTGGTAATGGTTTTATAGATATGGATGCGGTGTCAGATGGTGATTTTGATGGTGCTGGTGCAGATTGGACATGTAACGAATTATCGGACGCTGGATTGAAAGGGCAGCCAGGTTGGGAATATTTAAATACTGGTAAATTAACAACACCTATATCTAGTGGATCTGCTTGGTATAGATTTGGTGATAATGGGGGTGCAACAGTTCATTATGGTAGATACCCTAATGATGGTATTAATTCAGACTTCAACCCAAATAAAGGGGGTTCTTTTGGTATTAACAACTTTATTTGTCCTGGTACAGAACCATCATCAGTGGGGGGTGGGTTGGGACCTTCTCAACCACAAAATGGTTTATGGTGTTATAATAATTCTTCATGTTTAACTAGTGGTTCTAAAAGTGCAAATTGCGTTAGATGGGCATTTAGAGATGGATCAAATAATCTAGACAATTTAAAGCAAGCAATAGACAATTGTGGTAAAAGGACAGATACCGCTAAAAAGCAAGAATGTAAAGATGACCCTGATGCGTTAGCATTGTTAGGTAAGTGTTGGAGGTTACAAAAGAAATGTTTATTTGCGGGTTCATTTTGTAAGTCGTGTACCCAACCTTGTACTGATAATAAATTCAGTTGTTGTGCTTGTGGTGCTGATGGTTGTGAAGGTGATTGTAATGATTCTACATGTGGTGGATCTGAAGGTGGGTGTTGTCAAGGTAAATGTTGTCAAAAGATAGGGTTAATACCATTAAAATGTAACGATGAAGGATTAGATGTTAGGGTTAGTTTATTAAATCTAAGTGCGTTTTCACCAGCATGTAACGTAACATATGTTAAACCATTTGCTTGTGCCAATTGTGGTGGTAGACAAACACCACAAATAAAAGATTGGGCTTCTTGTACTTTGGAACCTATTGCAGTATTCTTAAGAATGTTAAAATTTGATTTTTATAATGATTGGGTAGGTGGTACATTATATTTCCCACTTATTAAGAGAAAATATAAATTAAAGAAAAGTAAAAGAAAATTTGGGCAAATTAAAAAAGATAAATTCTGTGATTTTGAATGTAAAGAAAGAACAGGTGTTGGACAATTTAGTGAAAACTTTCAAGGAAACCCAACATTTAAACAACATAGAATTAGAATCACACCTACACTAACAAATCTATTCCCTACGATAACTGTAGGTGGTTGTACCGCTAGAGTTTTATTAAAAAGGGCTACAGATTGGTACGGTACTGAAGAAAATGATTTAGAAACACCTAATTTAGATTTGGCGGTACAAGAATTTGAATTTAATGGTCGTGATTCTAACAACGAAAAATGTTCTGTAGTGTTTAATAATTTTGGTGCATTTAATACTGAAATGAATGCACAGGGTATTGGGTATATAACACCCGAAAGAGAAATAGAGACAAAACATGGGAAACCTGAATATGTAGAAACTGAAGATGATAATGGTACATCCACTTGGCAAAACATAGGTGGGCACGCACATCATAGAAATATATGTGACAATACCAAAATGATAGAAAGAAAAGAGTATTTTAAAACTAAATTAGATTGTTTAGATTCTAGTTGTAACTCTAATAATTCATTTTTATTCATAAATGATAGTGATAACCCATTAAGTGGTTTTGGGCAAATTGAAGGTGTTGATTTACTAAATCAGTGTTGGGAACCTTTTCAAGCAACCCCACACGATCCTTGCCCAACAGTAACTTGTGACCCTGATTGTGGTTCTAATGGTATCGCACCTTGTATACAAGATACTATAGAGGAATATGAAGATTATAGTCGTATTATAAAACATGGTTTAATATCATATAACGAAGGTGACATTTATTATACACCATACATACCAAATAACGATGTCAAATATAATGATGTAGAATATAAGGCGAATCTAATGTTACCAACAACAATTATGGAATTAGGTAGTAGTGTTTATTGTGATATAGATGATGTACCATTTATAATGGATGTATTACCACCGACAACATTTAAGGCTAGTTATGAAGATATAAAATATAAGTTTGGTGCTACCGAACCTAATTATCCTGGTCCCGATGGTGATACTACAACTACTGAAGATAATGGTATATTAAAACCCATAACTAAATTTGATGATAAAAAAGACATTTCTTTAAATTTACGAGCATATGTAGAATTTGCTTGTTTTAATGTGGTATGTGAAAATATACTGGCACCTGTGGTACAATCACAGGTAGGTGTTGATATAATAGATACTAATGATTTGGGTGTTGAAATTGGTAATTGTTTCGTTAGATTCGATCATGAAGATGAGGTTAGAGATTATTTCTGTAAAAGGTTTAATGGATATAAAGCGGATGACTTATCTTTCCACCATCAAAGACCTGGTTCTATTCAATACGAAAATGAATATAATACATATCAAGAAATTTCATTAACAGATGGTGTTAACATATATTACAAACTACCTGATTCAAATGAGATTGTATTATCAGAGTATAACGATGGGGACTCTTTTATACCAGGAGATGGTTGTGGTTATAGAAATAGTAATGGTAATACAGATTATTTTTATGGTGTTGCACCAGGACAAACATCTTCATTTATTAATTACCCAAATACTGATACATACGATGGTGCGTCAGGTACAATTAACTTTGGACAAACCGCACAAGATGATGGTATTGATGAGATATTAAATCCTGATTTAACTGATGACCCTAATAATGGTTCAGTAGAAATAAATGGTATACGAATGAACAGAAGTCAGACACCATATTATTTATATTTTGGTTTAGTTCCTGGAAAAACTGCGTTACATAAAACTGTTGGTAAATTCTTTGCGGATAGAATAGATGCAGTCACACTACAAGGTTTAGGTGCTTCACCTGATAGTGTACAAGAAAATGTTGTTAATACACCTGGAATTAATAATGTACAAGATAATACATTTAGTGTGTTTAGAACTTGTTTAGGTGATACGTTAATACAAAAAGTTGAGGTTGGTGAAGTGGTAACTATAACAAGTCCAGATGGGCAAGCAAATAATAATAGTGCAAGTTAGAAACAAAATATTTATAGATAGTGGAAAATACAAATAAAATATTATTAAATAGTGTAAGGTTACCTAACAATGTAAATACAACTACACAATTTCAGTTTGCATTAGAAAATAAAAATAAACCTATACCTTTAAATGATATTGATACCACAGTAAGTCAATATGAACAATTTCTAAAAGAAAGAAAAGATAGTAGTATATATAGATTTTATGGTGTAGTTAAACCAGTAATAAGTAATCCATTATTTAACGAAAATATAAAAATTTATTTTGGTGAAAATAATGACATCAAAACTAAAGACATATTAAGTTCTAACATTTTCGAAAAAGATGGTTGGGTTGGATTTTATAACGATGAGTTAGATGAAGACGCTTTACAATTTAACGACAATAAGAGTGCATTATGTGAATTTTTACCATTTGATCCTGGTTATGATAGACTTAGAATGATAGATAGTGATGGTAAACAAAATTACTTATTAAAAATATTATACCCATTTAACAATAAAGATATCACTTTAGTTAAAAATAATGATGGTATTTCTTTAAAGGATGGTATCCCTATAATTGATCAGTTTGGCGTTGAATTAAATGGAATACAATATGTTGGATTTAGAACACCAATGAATCATGGGTTATCAGACGGTGATAGGGTAAAGTTAATTAACTTTCAAGATTTAACAGTACCTAACACATTAAAATTAAATGAACAATTTTATAGAGTCTATAGAACAGGAAATCAAAATAATGGTGATAAATTAAGAACTTTTATTATTGAAATTAATTCTTCAGATATATCTTTTACTGTGGGTGTCTCCACAATAAAAAGAGTGGTAAGGGATAAACCATCACAATATTACGTTAGACAATTTAAGTCTTTAACTTTTGGGTATCAAAATTATGATTTATATCCTGCAGCGTATGGTGTAACTAGTTATAACGATGATGTCGCAGCATTTAATTTTAAAACGGATATAGATGTTAGTGATATTGTGGATAATTTAGGTAGACCGATAACTGAGTTGTATTTGGGTATTATAAAAAACGATAATGATTCCGATCCTACAACACCAAACTCACAATATTGGATAAATTCAGTTTCTGGATTATCTAGTACTTTAAATACTAGATTTTGGACACCTATTTCTGGGGGTTATGATTTAGAAAACAACACAGAAGTAAATTATAATATACGTTCTTTTGGTGATGAAACTTACGTTCCATCGACATACTTTTTAAATATTGACGAATCAGATGATATATTTGATGGTGACATTGTAGAGTATAACGAAAATGAATTATTGGAAAGACCTTTAGAAAATGTTTATCATAGAGTGAATACGATATATAGGGAATATTTAAATAGTATTAAACCTGAATTAGATAATAAAAAAGAGGGATATATATATTCACCTTTTAATTTAATAAAGATAAGGGAGTTTAGAAATGTGGTAAACCCAATAGTAGATATACAATCTAAGATAGACGAATTTAATATAACTAACCCACAAGATATAGAAAATTTAATTAATGCTTATGGTGTTCCTAATTATGCAACATTAGGTAATGTAGTAAATGGTATAACAACAGGAAATCAAGTAGCTAACAATATTTTTAAATGGAGAGATTTAATGGATATTGGTGAAACTGATGTAACTGGTAGTGGTGTTGATTATCCATTTGAGAGTGGTGCACATTATTTATACTTAGATAAAAGGTTTTATTTTCAAAGACAAGATCCACCTTGTGAATATCGTATAATATCTGAATTATTGGTTTTAGGTGCGTCAGATACAAATAACGAAAATAAAAATAAATTCAAAGAATTATTAAAATCACCAACATATCTAAAATACAGTATAAACATACCAACCGTATATTTAGATTCGTTTGATGAACAACCTTCATTTATTACCCCACTATTAGATGGGCAAATAATATATAATGCTAATGCAGGTACAGATGCTTCAATACTACAACAAGTTTTTAATAATGTTTTTAACACATCTATTAATGACACTACAGGATATTATAGATGGGATAGTAGTGTTTCTGCATGGGAACCAGTTGTATTTACATTAGGGACAGGTGCATCAAACGTAGTAGATGTATTAAATTACAATGGGGTTGCAGATTTAAATGTTGAGGTAACTCTTGTAGATTTTGAAGGTGAGTATGAATTAGGTAAGAGAGACGTAGCTGGAGGTTGTGTAGATTTATCATTATTAAACCAAAATCAGATAGACGATGAATGTTGATAGAAGAAAAATATTATTAGATAATTTAAGTAGTGGTACTACTATAGATATTGCACTTAAATCTAATTTTTTTCCTGTGGATAATGCAGAATTAATTGAGGATAAATTTGTAAGAGACGAAGTAGAGAATTCTATAAACCCAATAGTAGATTATAAAAAAGTAATATTTAAACCTGCAAACAATAATTGGGAAATCATTGACAGATATAAAATAAACTTAAATTTTTATACACCACAAACACTTCAAGGTTCACCATTTCATAGGGGAATAGGTGCGGTTCCTGGTTTATATGGTGACATACAATTCACATTTGATGATATTTTTTGTAGGACTAATAGGTTTGTAAATAGTTTCATACGATTTTCAATTTATGATAACCCTAATAGTGGTTCTAATGAATTATTAACATTTTCAGACATTTATACTCAAGTGGGTACAGAACAAGAAAATGAATTTGGGTTTACACTACCAATAAGTGCTTGTCCGATAACATTTACTATTGGTGATCCAGTGAGACAACCAGAAGAAGTTCATGAAGGATATCAGATTTATTGGTTTCAAGATTTAGTTGACAACGCACCAAATCAAGAGTATGAGGTTTATGGTGTGGTACAATTTAATAATGCTTTAAATGGTAAAGTTTATCAGATGGCACCATCTAAAGATTTTAATACTAACGAATTAACACTTTCCGATTTAGAAGGTGAAAATGGATTAACATATTTAAAAATAATTTTGAAAAATGATAATGGGATATACAAATATAAATTTACACCGAATGATAGACAATTAAATATACCTTTAGGTGTTAACTTAAACCCAACTAATGGTGGTATACCGACACTAACTTTTTGGCAAACTACACTTTAAAATAATTATATAGTATGAAATACATAAATAAGAAAAGAAATTTAGAAAACTATACAGTTAGAAACATACCTAAGAGTGTATTGAAAAAAAACTCTGAAGGTAAAACGGTTATTGATACTGATAGCCCTAAATATTATTATGGTACTATACCTAATTTTAAAATAGATAATGAAGGTAATTTTATATTAAATAACTCAGGACAAAAAATAGTAAACACAATAGATGTAAATATATATCTAACACAAAACTTAGATGATATGGGTATATTTACAGACAAAGAATATACACCAAAAGACACATTGTTGACAGAAAAACCTAATAACTTTAATTCATTTAGTTATGGTAGATTAGCAGGTGCACCCTTAAACTTTTACTATTCTAACACATTACAAGTTACGGGAAATACCGATGACAGTTTGTTAAGACAAGTTAAGTCATATAGAAAAAATAGTAATGGTGAGGACATATATGTACCAAATTTAAATACCTCTAACAATCCTAAAGAAGAATTTAGTGGTGTTTTATCTGAAAATAGTGAAAGAATTATATACAAAATAAGTGCAAATATTAATAATATAACAACCACAGGTATTGAATATACTACATATAAAAAATTAATAACTAAGACTATAGATGATTTTGGATTTAATAGGTCATATAATAGGACAGTATTCAAAGTATTAAACAGTGGATGGAATACATATAACACATCGTTAAATGCGTCAATAAAAAAAGAAGAATATTTAGGTGTAGTTTTTAAACCAGAAGTTGATAGTGTAGTATTTATTAATAGAGGTGTTGCTGATATATTTGAACGACATTCATTATTATCAGAAATAAAAACAACTAACGATATTGACACAAATAGAGGTGGATTTATAAGAATTTAAAAAAAAAAGTTATGGCAACAGGAAATTACGGAACAATAAGACCAGCAGATGTATCAGTACAGGATGTAGAGATGTTTTACAGTTATACACCTAATAGAGAATCTTTAGCTAATGTGGAATTAATACCTTTAGAACCCACAGAAGTTTTGATACCTGCTAATGATCCTAATAACACTACTGAGATATTCGGTGGGTTATACACACTAAAACTACCAACACAGACATTTGGTACTAAAGGATTTTATAATATTATTATAAGACCTAAACAAATAAGGGCTAAAATACAAGATTGTAGCGTTTTAATTGATAATCAAGATGTAAAAGGAATTGTTTTTGACATTAATCAGATACCTACAGATTTACAAGATAGGTTTGAAAATGGTAATTTAGTAGGATATAGAGTAGAATATTTAAAAGAACAAACTGGTACAGGACAAGATAAAATACAAAATTTATTTAGAATTATAACTTCCAATAATAGGGCATTACCTATTACACAGAGTCAAGGTAATTCAAATGCTTCGGTGGCATATACCTTCAACGACAACTCAACTAGTGTGTTTTGCACTGTCACACCTTCATCTGCACCATCTATTAAACCAAATGCGGTG
>CENS01001379.1_pt1 | contig 50883 bp, 48 predicted proteins | sample 530201 | NCBI WGS metagenome assembly CENS01 (sample SAMEA2619747, study PRJEB7988) | marine metagenome | biome: marine biome (ENVO:00000447); feature: surface water layer (ENVO:00002042); material: "saline water (ENVO:00002010), including plankton (ENVO:xxxxxxxx)" | depth 5 m | reverse complement strand
CCGAATTGATGTTTACAGATTCGCCGTTAGCAGAAACATACTGAGCGAATGTACTAAGATTCTTGTTTAACGACATTTAGATCCCCGTCGAATATTTCAACTTCCCTGCAGAAAAAGGATGGACAGTCTCCATCGAAAGCTCCACCGCTATTTAGGAAGTTCTTGATCCTGTTAGCATATTTAGCCTTATCAAAACCAACAACAATCATATCATCAGAGTTCTGTATTACTAACCAAGCGTTATGTTCATTTGATCTTTCTGTTCTAAATTTCATCCAACCATTCTTTAACTGCGGGAACATGTCTAGCAAGTACATCTTTGCAGAGTCGAGCTACTTGCTGATGTTCACTTTGTGTGCCGTTCCCACAACGAAGTTTTACGTAATGCATCCAAGATCGTAATGTTCCGTTCATATGCATTCGAGACATCTGAAGACCTTCTGGAAGGACTACTCTAGCCTGTTCTTTGGCAATCCCGTTTTCTAAAGCCCACTTATAAGCAAGCTGAGTCTCATGCATAAGTTGTTGTTGTTTCATAGTCCAAGTTCTGGACAAGTCATTATCCGTAGTTGTAATAGAACTTTGTCTATTCTTAGGATCTTGCATTCGTGTTTCACGCTCCACCATTCCTAACTGAGAAGCGTCTGCATATCGTTGTGAGAATTCTTGAAAAGAAAAAGATCTGTGTCGGAGGATTTGACGAGCAATATCTCTTGTAGTCTTGATCTCCATGACAATATTGATCATCTCAAAAGGAGACCAGTGCTCATGTTTGATCAAATACTTAATTAAACCTGTAGCTGTTTCAAAATTTTTTTCATTTTGAGGATTAGAAATTCTAGCAACGTATGAAAGGTAGTCGGAAGCTGTTATTCTTTTTCCGCTCCCATCCATCATAGTTGGGTTTGTGATTCCTATAATATTTACCGAATGGCTCACTACATAAAGTCCTTAAATTTATCCATGTTAAACTTTTCAGCTACATTTGTCTTATCGAAAACTGGACCATCGATAACATCTTCTTGTGCTTCATTGTTCACATCGTAAAGTCTCATCTTAGATCTGTCTATTCCGACAACAAATCTTTTATATTTAGATGGATCATTGTATCTGTTCTTAAGCTGCTTGACTACAATCTGATCTAATTCTTCCAATTCATCAGTTTTGATCAATGCAAACATGAAGTCTGCTGTTGCTGGAAGACCAAAAGATTCAGACGTGTCTTCAAGCCCAATGTCAGAACTGGTAAATCCTGATCTTGTTGTTTGAGTTGCACTCAATATCGGTACATTATGCTCTACAGCCAGACCACGAAGTTCTTCAGCAATACTCTTAATATAAGAATAAGAGTTTACATTAGAGCCATGTTTGATTCTTGATGAAGAACATATGTTTAGATAGTCAATGTAGATGATGTCTGGAACAAAGTTCTTTTTGATCTTTAGTTCATTTAGCAGGTTTCTAAAGTGGTTAGCATTTGCAGAAGCTGTTGGATACTCTTTAACAATAAGCTTACCTACTGTTTTAGTTTTTATCCTTTCCATCCTTGACACGTATTTGTCTTTAGAAACCTCAGTCAACGTCTCCAAGGGAATGTCTAGCAGGTTTGCATCTATTCTTTCTGCAATCTTTTCTTCAGCCATCTCCAAAGTAACGTATAGAACATTGTGACCATTGATCAGATTTGAAGCAGCACTATGGCACATAAACAATGACTTGCCGACACCTGTTCCTGCAATTGCAATGTTCAGTGATTTTTTAGGAAGACCACCTGACGTGATGAGGTTCATGTATTCCAAATCAAAAGGAATTCTTTCTTCCTTTTTGTGGTAAAAATCATATCGATCTGCATAGTCATCGAAAAAATCGTGACCGATAGATGTATCAAAAGATACAGACAAAGCATCTGTCAGAATCTTTGGGATAGATCCTTTTGATAACTTGCCTTCTGTATCATCCACAATCTCGATGGATTTCATCAAAGCATTGTAGATAGCTTTGTCCTGACAAAACTTTTCTGTCGTGTCGGTAAGCCAGTCAAGGTCTGCTTCATTTACAGAAAGTGTTTTGATAAAACTTTCTGCTTCTTTGTAGTCTTGATGTGAGAGTTTATCGACAGACTCTAAGTCCACAAGCAATGAGCTTCTGGAGGGAAGCTCATTATACTTGTCGATATGTTTGCTTATAAGATCAAAGGCAATCTTATGATGCTTTGAATGAAAATAAGCTGTGTCAATAAACGGCAATACCTTACGTGAATATTTTTCATTTAAGGCAAGGTTTGATAGGATCAGATCTTCGATCATTGTCCGTAGCTATACTCTAGTTTAACTTTTTCTTCGATTTGTTCCATGATTTCATCTGTGAAATACTGCTCTGGACTTTCGTACACATGTTTAGCAAACACAGATGCAATTTCCTGAGGGAACTTATATCTTGCACCAGACTTCTCAACAATCCCGTGCTTCTCAGCAAACTCTAACATACCGTACCACTTACTCAGACCCTTTTTGTAGTCCAGCAGAACCTCGGCTACAGAGTTTTCTTTACTGAGTCTTGACTTGTTCATCGTGACCTTGATGATGTTGCCTGTAACGTCTGTGCCTTCCTTAACTTTCTTCTTCGAAAGATAAGCAATTGTTGACGCAGCAAACTTAAGTCCACTACCACCGCCCATATCTTTTGTTGGAACATACGAACCTACAACCTGATACACGTGGTTAGTAATCAGGAGGGGAACTTTAGCACGGGCAAGCTTTAGGGTCAGAGTTCTGAAAGTTCCCTTGATCACTTGTGCCTTCGTCATGTCTCTGACATCTTTACCATCATGAGAATCTTGCATCTCTTTGTTGGTTGACATCATGCCCAAAGAATCAAGCACCATCATCATTGGTGGCATTTCATCCTCTTTGCTTCCAGAAGCCATGTACTTGTCCAGAAACTTAAGGGAGTGGGTACGGAAAGACTCGATAGTCTCTGGCTCTGCTAGGATGACACGGTTTACATCAATGCCTCTGTCTTCCATCATCTTCTTTGTAACTGCAGCCTCTGTGTCATAGTAAACGACACCAGACTTAGGGTTTGAATCCAAGAATTGTCTTACCGCAGACAACACAAAGAAGGTTTTGCCGGTGGCAGGATCACCAGCAAAGGCAGTTACCTTGTTGTTTGGAACACCTCCATAAATGCTACCAGACAAGACAGCATTAAGCATGTAACAGCCTGTATCGATGTAACCCGAAAACTCAGCAGAGTTTTCACCATCTGCCAAAATGTTGGTATCGATGTCCTTAACTTCTTCAGCAAGGTTTCTAAAAAAATCACTCATTTGAAACTCCTATAGAAATGGAAGTGTGTTTCTCTTTTCATGCTCCCAACCGATAGAGTTGAGAATTGTTTTAACTGGTTCAAGATAACCCTTCTCGAATTGTTTGTTATAGTCGATATACTGGTCTAAATCAACTTCTCTTGGCATACCCGATGCACAAGAAATTACGTTATCTTTCAGGGGGTTAGGCATTTTCAGATAACAAAATTTAATCTTGTCTCCGTCTTTTATGTACTGATATTTCTTATCAAGACCCATGTCTTTGATTATTTTATTATAAAGAAGAGAACCCCTGACTTGGATAGGTGTTCCTTTTTTGTAAACGGATGCAGAGTCATTATATTTTTTGATATTATTGGCACTCCTTGGGAATGCAACATCATCAAAACTATTTTCTTTGAACTTTCTTTTAAGATGTGTGATGTGTCGGATCACAGTTTCTTCATCAGAAGTCATGATTAGCTTCAAAGTTTCTTTGATGTAGTCTCGGCAGACTGTCGGCGTAGAAGACTTAATAGCTTCGATGCCCATTATCTTGAGTTCTGGCTCTTTGTATCTCACACCTTCGTTATCATAAACGTTTAGAATGTATCTTTTCTTAGCGGTCCATATGCCTTTGTCAGCAATACATTCCCGCTTCATGAACATTTTTTGATCATATGCTCTAACGTATTCAGCCAACTCTTCATAAGAGTTTTCGATAAAAGGCTCGATCTTTTGAGAGCAGACTTTATCCAAGAAGGTAACAATTTTTTCTTTTGGCGTCTCAGATAAATTCGAGAAAGAAAATTCAACCAATTTATCAAGAACAACATAAACAGAGTCAGTATCAGCCGCAACAATGAAGTCTTCTCCCTCAGTTCCAAGTATGTTGTTCAAGTATGTATTTAACTTATTTTCAATCCACCGAATTGATAGTTGTCCAGAAAGAGTAATCGATTCTGCATAGTTATTATTGAACCACCGAAACCACTCATTGGCCAAAGCTCCATATGCTGAGTTAAGCTGAATCTTTTTGGCCATTTGCATGTTATCGAGGCGGGATATCTCTTTCTTAAGCTTCAGGTCTCCAGTCTTCTCGAATTCTTTCTTCACCTCAATCATCTTGGACTTGTACATTTTTCTGTCTTTGTACATTTTGTCCATAAGTTCAGGAAGAAACCCTCTCTTATTTTTGGTGAACATAAAACCAGAAGCAGTCAAAGAGCAATTGCTCTTATCTAAACTTTCTTGAATGTCATCTTTGTTGAGCTGACCACCAAGAATAGAGTCAACAGTCACATTTACACCCAAATGTCCCTTATAAGTGTCTGGCGAAATATTGTACTGCATAATCAGGTGTGGATACAGTGAGTTCAGATCGAAGGAACAGACCCAATTGTACATGCCCGGAATAGGTTCCTTAACGTATCCTCCTTTGATCTTTTCCGATTTAGAAACAGCTAAAGGTTTTACTGGAACTACAATTTTCTTATCCATAAGATAGTTGTGGATGATAACGTCCCACATCTTTACCGAAGTCAAAGCATCTTGGAAGTTCACTTTGGCGTCAAAAGCAAGAGCATATATTAGCTCAAGCATACCAAGTTTCTCTTCGAGCCTTTGCACAATCTCAACATCTTTGATGTTGTATTCTATGAATTTTTGATAGTCGTTTCGATAAAGTTCTAACAAAGATCCATGATCTGAATAATCAAGCTTTCGATCACCAAGCTCTACAAAAGCAATGGTGTCCAGTCGATAATTTTCTTGGGCTTTATAAGTAAACTTTTTGTACAGTGCCAGATAATCTAAAACAGATACTCCAAGAATAAACTTTACAATTTGCTCGTATTCTTGGCCAAACTTCCCCTTCATTGTTACATGTTTTGTTGATATTATTCCCCAAGGAGAAAGAAGCTGGGTTTTTACGGAGCCTACAATTCTTTCAAACCGGTTAATAATGTAAGGTACGTCAAAGCCTTCTACGTTCCAGCCTGTTATCACGTCTGGATTAATTTGTCTCCAGTCATCAATAAATTTGTCAATCAAATCATATTCAGATTCGAAATGTTGGTAGATAACATCATCTCTGTGGGGCTTGTACTCACCAACACCATAAACATGGTACGTACCCTGACAATGCATCGTGATAGCTGTGATAGGCTTTAGTGCTTCATTTACATCTGGAAATCCGTCATCGGCAGCAACTTCGATATCGATGTTCGCTACTCGTATAACGTCCGGATCATACTCAATTTCACCACGGTAATTGTCGTAAAGAAATGGGTACATGGAAAGTTCCATGCCGAAACATTCACGGTTGGCGGTGTTAATGATCTCTTCTCTAGTGGCGAAAATTTCATTGTATGAATTAAAACTTCTTTTGAAGACTTTTCTGCCGTCTAAAGTTCTGTACGGTGTGTCGGAGTCTTTTCTGTCTATCTCAAACAGATACGGGTGTGCTCTATGATTTTCAGTGAATTGTTTTCCGTCTTTGTAACCTCTTACGTGGAAGAAGCCATTCTTCATGTCACAACGAGTGTAAAACTTCATAAAATCTCCTAGTTTCAATGAAGTATACCACGATGGGTGAAAACAAAAAAGCCCCCTTTCGGGGGCTTGAAGACTAAGACTCTATTTTAAACACTTTAGGTCTCTGTTCTTCAGGTATGTTTTTGACAAGCTTGATCTCTAGAATTCCTTGTCTTAACTTCACCGTTTCTACTTCTACAAACTCACCTAAGGTAAACTTCTTTTCGAAGTTTTTCATCGAAATTCCACGATGCAGGTAGTTGTAGTCGATTTCACTGCCTTCTCTCTTTTTCTCACCTTTTACAGTCAAGATTCTATTAGCAGCCGTGCCGTCATGAACAACTTCCAACTCTTCTAGATCAAATCCTGAAACAGCAAACTGAAGGATAAAACTTTCAGATTCCATTTCAATGATGTTATAAGGTGGATAATTTTGTTGTTGTGAGGCTAAATTTTCTAAGGTCTGGAGTGTTTGGTCCAACCCAATAAAAAACGGCGAATCAAAATAAATTTTGTTCATGTGCTTTCTCCTTATACAGCAAAAAAGAACCGCTGAACCCTTTCGGCATCCAACGGTTCTATTTATACATAAATGTAATTAGAGATCAAGGCATCTTTTTTGAACCTATATTATATTTGGGAACTAACTCCCATTCTTCTTTTTCTCGATAAGGCACAACTTTAATTTGGCTCATCGATGAGACAGGTTCTTTTGTTTTTTCAGGAGATTTGACTTTAAGAAGTTTCCATTCTTGTAACAGGTTAGCAATGGTATTGAGTCTACCCTGATCGTTGTCATCCATGTGAGACGGTTTGCCATCTAAAGCAAACATCTGCTTGAAATGAACGATGTAGTATTTACCCTGCTTATGGAGAATATGGCAGCTTTGAAATAGCTTCTTTTCTTTTCTAGATGAAACCCCGATCCGTGTAAGTGTTTCTCGGATTTTCCGAAAATCATCTTCACTGCTCAATTCAACTTCGATAAATGTATCAGTAATCTCTGGTTTCATTCTCCACCCTCTTCATAAAGATCTCTCAGCACTTGTAGATCATCTTCTTTTAGCAATTTCATCACCTGTTTTGTTTTGTGCTGATTATATTTATATATTTTGGAAACCAACTCCTCGTCTTTAGTTGCCTTATTTTTAGGCCATTTACTAAACCTCTTTCTTTTCCGTACAGAATTGAACATGAAGGCGTAGTTCTTGTTAGCCGATAAATCAGGCCTCATGTTCATTTCATTGGCATAAAGAACCGTGTCTACAAAAAGTGAGAAAGACTTATTGACCACGTGTGTGTTGTAGTCATCTTCCTCAAAATTTACGGTATCTTTGCTTGCAGATATGTTTTTAATCACGTCAAATATGGTCATTTAAAAACCACACCCGCCATGATTTCGGTTAAACATGCCACTACGTTGATTTCTACATTAGATACAAACGCCTGTTTGTACTGATAATCAGCAAGAATAAGAACCAACTGAGGCACAGACGAGCTTTCGATATACTCATCTGACAGAGAAAAGATGGTGTCGAAAAGGGTCTCAGCGTGAATGTCATTATTCTCTGTGACCCATTGCCTCATCTCTGTAAAGTTTTTAGTTTTTAGTAAACCAAAAAGCTTTTTGTAGTTTTCTGTATAAGACTTAACAGAGTCAGCTTTAAGCTCACCTGTTGAAGAATGATACTGAAGTTCGTTAAGGGTCTTTCTAAAATCTGGAAAATGTTTTTCCAGAACCATCGCCAGTGTTTTCTGTTCGTACTGAACATTTTCCCGATCAAGAATTGACTTAGCACTCTTGAAAAACTGAACAATGATATCCTGTTTTTCATCTTTAGGAATTGCAAAATCAATTGAAGAACATCGAGACCGTAGTGGTTCGAGGATTCTGTTTACGTAGTTACACGTAAGGATAAACCCACAGTTCCTAGAATACTCTTCCATAAAGTTTCTTAGGGCGGGTTGAGTCGAGTGAAGATTCAGATAGTCTGCCTCATCAATAATCACGTACTTCCTGCCACCAGAAAGTGAAACAGAGGAGGCAAATTCCTTGATCTTCACCCGAAGTGTATCAATGTTTCTTTCCATAGATCCATTGATCATCATGTAGTCACAGCCAAGCTCTTCAAGCATCGCCTTGGCAACTGTTGTTTTGCCACAACCAGAACTACCTGAAAAAATCAGATTCGGAATATCATTGCTATCAAGTAGCTTTTGAAGTTTCTCTTTGATTTTTTCAGGCAAAATCACATCTGACAATCTTTTGGGTCGATACTTTTCAACCCAAACGAACTGATCAATCATACCGAAGCTTTCGTGGTAATTGCATAATATACAGGAATGTCTACGTTCTTGAAAACACCGAAGGAGTTGTCACCCAAGGAAACTGTGTAGTCTCCATCGATTAACTTCAGGGTCTCCATAGAGAACGGAATAGGGTCTAAAGACAAGTGTTGAGAAGTTTCACAAATGACGATAGAAAAGTCATCTACGGTCTTGTTCTCTAAATCGATAGACCTTGCTATGATTTCATTGTTAGCAAATTCGAATTGCAGTTCTGGCTTTGCAAGGATAGAGGCACCTTTTCTCAAAGAGACTAAATCAGCACTTGCCATGCTAAAGGTAACATCACCCTCATAACTATCGATCACAGAGGTGTCTACGGATTGATTTAAAATCATTTCCTTGGAAGCATACTGGTACTTGACACTTTGTCTTCCGGAAACAATCCGTACATACTTCTCATGAAACTCAAAACTTGGATCTGGCATCACAGAGATGATGTTTAGAAATCTACTTAACTCATAGATACCAAAAGGTTGATCAAACTCCTCTTCAACCTCTGCAGAAGCAAAAATGTTTTTGTAAGGAGATGAAGTCTGGATTGTTGATCCAGACTCCACGTATAACGAAGGATTGATTGTCGAAAAATTCTTCAACAGATCAATTGTGTTTTTTGATATTTTCATCAGCGTTTCATATTTTTGAGTTGTCCCATATCGGCGGTAGCTACAGCACCGATCTGAGCTAAGGCACCCAAAGAACCACCAAAAATGTAAGTGCCGCAGTGTTTAAGTTCCATCCAAGGACACAACCAAACCTTCATGCCAGCCTTTCTTACATTGTAGCAAAACATGTAGTCTTCGGAGAGATAACGTTTTGATTCTGGATCAATGATACAGTCAAAGAACGCCATGATTTCACGGGAGCCATCAAAGTGGGCAGTCCGAACATGGTCAGGCTTATAACGATACTCAGGGTAAGTCTCTTCGTACTTCTCGAAAGTTTCCCGGCGAATCATCATAAAGCCTGTACCGGCTTCACCAACTTCTACAGGCTCATTAACTGGTACGGACTTCTGACCTGCAACAGGATTGAAGACGTAATCACCAACAAATGCCTCAAGTGCATTTGGATTATCGTCTGCAACACCCTGATCAACAGCCATCTTGATCTTTTCCCAAGAGATGTTCTTCTTCGGATACGGTCCCGCAATGATGTCGTATGGCGATTCTTCGTCCTGAAGAGCCATAAGAGCCAAAACGTCTTTAGGATCAAACCCAATATCAGAATCTATGAACATGAGGTGAGTAAACCCCGATCTCAGGAATTCGTCAACACAATAATTTCGTGCACGGGTAATCAAAGATTCGTTAAAAAGATAGTAAAATCTTACTTCAATGTTATATTTGGCACAAACCGCAGCCAGATCAGCAGTCGATCTAGCAAACATACCGTGGCAAGCGCCACCATACATGGGACAAGCTACAAACAGTTTCCTCTTTTGTAATTCTTCAATTGAAATTTCAGTCTTCATTTTTTTCCTCACTAATATTAATTTTTACATTTCCATATGAACCCATGTAAGTTCCAATACCTTCAGACTCTAAAATCAGATACTGCCCAACTCTGGCACCTTTCTGAATTTTAGCTGCTCCAGCAGTGACAACCAAAAGAGCAACCATCGGACCTTCATATCCTGTATCATACAGGCCAGAAACCAAATACACACCATTTCGAATCAAAGTTGATCTACTGATTACAACACCAGATTCATTTTCACCAACGGTGATCTGGTTCTTCATTTGTACCTGATATGAACCGGGCGGAAGAACAAAGTAACCATCATCCTGAACAGGCATATCAGTCAGAATACGGTGTGTCTTTCCACCATCTTCGTCTAAGCTGAAAACCGAAGAATCAATTCGTTTTACCTCATCGAGACGAATATCTACGGCATTGGGTTGTGAATCTTCTTCCTGAATCTCTGTAATTTTAGAATTAGTAAATTCAGATTTGGGGTGTAGTAACATCTTGTTCTTCCTCATTCAAAGTGTAAATCATAAGCACAATATAATGAATTGCTTTTAGCAAATCTTTTCTGTTTTTACCATCTTTTTTTCCGTATCTAAGCAAATATTTTAAGGCATTATCACGTGCTGTGCTTTCTAGAGTTCCTAATGAATTCCAGATATCGACTGCCTGTATGTTCGACTTATTAGACGTATAGTGTTGGCTATAGGTCGAAGAAAGATAATGATAAACTTCATCAAGAATCTTATCTTCATCAAACTTAAACTCTGTCATTTTACACCTGATAGTTTTTTCATGTTCTTAAGAGCTTTTTGTCGATGGAAGGCTGTGGCCTTGTTGTAAAAAACTACTCCATCGATATTGTCTAAATGATGTAAAAGATTTCTTGCTGTAAGCCCAGCAAACTTTTGTGCATTAAATGCAGACTCAATATCTTGAAATCTCACTCGAACCGAAGAAGGTCTTTTAACTTTACACACAATATCAGACCTAGAGATATCTGTTTCTTCCAGATAGACCTCTTCGCCAAAAGTGTTTGTAATCATCGGATTGAACATGGCGTAGATTGGATCTGTATCCAAAACTATCAGTCTTGTGTTTATTCCAACTTCATTAGCAGACAACGCTACCAGTTTATATTTTCTAATAACATTTACCATCTCAATGGCTAGTTCTTTAGGATCATGAATCGGGTTGTTAAAATCAAACGGATCAAGCTTTGTAGTCAACAAAGGATGTTTTCTATCGACAATTTCTAATTTCATGCAGCCACCCTACTAAATCCTTTCATCTTTTCAAATTTCATAACATTATCAAAAGCATCATGTAACTGATCACCCTTATGTGAGATGATCAGAATGTTTGACATTTCGTCGGTATCGTTAATCAGTTTCATAAAATCATCTGTCCCACTAGAGTCAAGAGACGAATCAAAAACTTCATCCATAATTAGGATATTGGTCGATACACTATTTTTCAACTTAGCTATCTTTCTCCAAGTGAACAGAAGAGCCAGATCAATTCTGAATTTCTCACCTTCGGAAAAAGATTCATAGCTAAAAATATCTCTGTGACGAGATAGTATTGTTTCTGCAAAATTTTCATCCAGTTCAAATTTTACAAAAAAGTCCATAGACTGCAAATACTGATTGATAAGATTGTTCACCACAGGAATATATTGTTTGATTATTGAAGACTTGATGCCCGAGTCCTTCAATAAAGTAACAGCTACCTCAAGAACCTTTGCCTCATCTTTCAAAGAAGAATATTGTGATCTTAGATCTTTATATTCTTTCTCTAGTTCAGCAAGCTTTGCATCATTTCTGATAACATTTTTGTCTTCTTGAAGTTTTTGAACCTCACTAACAATCTCTTTGATATTGTTGTTGTAAAAAGAAATTTGATTATTCTTTTCAGATATCTCAGAATTTTTACGTGAGATTTCTTTTAAACGACTAGCAATAGAGGATATTCTTTCCTGAACCTTTTCATTCTTCTGTGACAAAGATTTAAGTGCTTCTTTACACTCTTCAGACTTTTTTCTGCTATTGCTCTGTTCTTTAAGTTTAAAGCTGTCCTCGATTGTTTGCCGACAGGTAGGACAGTCTTCATTGTTATCGTAGAAGTTAATAATCTTTTCTAAGTTGTTTATCTTTACGTTTAAAGAAGTTTCAAGTTTCTCGATTTCTCTATGATTTTTTTGAAGATCAGCATTCTCTTTCTCAATATCTGCAGAACCAGAAACTTCATCGACTAAAATATCTACTTGCTCTTGAATTTCTTTAATTTTTGTGCCGACTTCATCAATCTTTTTGTTGTGTTTCTCTATAAGTTCTTCAGTATTTCGTTCTAATTTTTTCTGAGACTCTTTGAACATGTTAATCTTTTCTTCCTGAAAATTTCTTTTTGAGACATTATCAGTGATAGCATTTTTCAAAGATGTAACATCATCCTTTACGAGTGAACTCATTCTAGAGAATATCTTAATATCTAGAATGTCCTCGATAACCTCTCTACGAGAGGCTGCAGTAAGCTGCATAAAAGGAACAAAGGAAGCAGATCCAACCACAACAACTTGGCAAAACGACTTGTAGTTAAGCTTTAGAATGTTTCTTTCTAGAATGTTTTGAAAATCTTTTGTGGCAGCGTCTTGATCAAGAAGTTTCCCATCCCTCTCGATGTTAAAGAAGTTGGGCTTTATTCCTCTTGATACTTTGTATTTATGACCGCCCGTGTCGAACTCAACTTCCACGGCACAGTCTTTTTTGTTGATAGAGTTTATCAACTGAGGCTTGTTAATTTTTCTAAAAGGTTTGTTGTACAAGCAAAAGGTTAAGGCATCCAAAATTGTAGATTTGCCGGAGCCATTGCTGCCAATAATCAGACGTGTTTTGTGTTTGTTCAGATCAACATTTGTGTAAACGTTGCCTGTGCTGAGAAAATTTTTCCATCTAACATTTTTAAATTCAATATGCATTACTCAGCATTCATAGCTCTATGATATAAGTCAAGAATTTTGTCAGTGAGCTTATCATCATCTACTGAAGTGTCAATTGATTTTATGTAGTTAGATATAATTTGCTGCGTATCCTCAAGATGTTCGATATCAATGGTTTCACGCTGATGTACCATAGTCTCATCAACGATCTTAACCTCATACGGTGATAGAGCCTCAACTTTAGAAACAAAATCATCGAGAACAATTCCGTCAATATTTTCTTTAATTACAATTTTTACATAGTGATCTGTTATAGATTGCTTGTTAAGATATTTTTCAGCTTTGAAGGGCGAGTCGATAGTTATCCTTGTGTACATATCATAAGGATTTTTTATGAACTCTAGATCTTGTGTCTCTGAGTCTAGGATATGAAATCCTTTGACTAATCCATAGTCTGACCAGTTCATCTGGTAGGGACAACCAAGATAGTAAATGTTTTTGTTTGAAGACCTCAAGTGAAAATGACCAGACAGTGTTTTGTCGAACTTATCGAACATCGAAGGATTTATGCCTTCCTTATTGACCTGCCCCGGTTGCATCAAAAAGCCTTCGATTTCTAGATGACCTATACAGAGTTTAGCATCAGTGGTCTTGATAAGGTCGATACTGCTTTTACGATTCTGGTTGCAGATCCAAGGAAGATAAAGTGTCGGGATACCCAACAAATCAACTTCAATAGGATCTTTGTAGAAGTTTACGTTTGAATATCTTCTAACAATCTCATCAATTGCATTTATTTCGTTTGTATTTTTATAGTAGGTATCGTGGTTACCAACGATGATGTCAGTCTCGATACCCAGATCTTCCAACGGCTCTAGAAAAGATTTTCTAAGATGATGTGCTGTGAGAAAGTTGATGTACTTTCTTCTATCTACAACATCACCTAAATGAACAACCTTTTGAATCTTGTGTTCTTTGAGGTACGGGAAAAAAATGTTATCAAAAAACTTAGAAAAGTGTTCATAATAATTCACGTTATCATTTCTAACACCATAGTGGGTATCAGCTATCAAGGCAATTTTAGCCATTCTTTTCGTCGTGCCTTTTTTCTAGATCATCCATATAGTCGTTTTGAACATAAGTGTCTGAGTAAGGAATCTTGGTCTTGTCCGAGAGTGAGTAGTCCACAAGCTCCTGATTGATGTACTTATGATCATAGTATTTTTTCTTGATTAGAAGAAGCTTTTTTTCCTTCTCGATTTTTCTGAGAAAAGCATACCAGATTATTTGTGTGAAATAAGCAAAAGGATTTTCAGATTTTTCAGGATTGAACTTTAACACAGCATCCAATGCATTTTCAATGCCGTCACCAATCATATCCTCTTTAAAAATGTATCCAGAAAAATTTGGTTTGGTGGCAAGACGATTTGCAATGTCACTAATACAAATAGCAATGTCATTAGGAATTATAGGCATGTCCTCTGCGTTTCTACACTCTTCCTGATATTCGACCAATCTTCTGTAAAATGTTTTGTTGTCGATATAATTTACCGACTTTTTCTTTTTTGTCATAATTTATACTCATACACTTTAAATTTAAATTTTTCTTCAGAATAAATTCTCAATCTCTCTTTGAAATGTTGAAGTGTGTAGTTGTCTTTGTTTCTCTGCCTTAAATCATCTGAAATGTCATAGACAACCGCTTTATCCTTTTCCGAAGACCGTCTCAGACCCCTACCGATAGATTGTAGGTTTCTGATTCTTGATTTTGAGGGAGAGGCAAAAATCACGTTATGCAAATTTTTGATGTTTACTCCCGTACTAAAAACGCCATAAGAGGCGATAATAATCACATTTTGATTCTCCTCTGCATACTTCCTAACACTCTCACGGTCTTCAGCCTTTGTGTTACCATCAACATAAAAAACATCCCTACCATTTTCTTTGATAAGATCGTAAAGCAGCTTCCCTTGCTTCTCGACCATCTGAAACAGGACCAGTGTATTACCATTACAAGATAATGCAAGATTTTTTATAAAATTATTTCTTTGTGGGTTGATACAAAGATAATCGATCTCTTGTTGATACGTAGAACCTTTGACAAGGTTTCTAGCTTCTTTGGGGTGGTTGAGTGTTATACACTTAACTCCAACATTGGCTAGGTAGTTTGAATCCATCAACTCTTTTGTCGTTGTCACCTTGAAGACAGAACCAAAAAGTCCTTCTAAAACAAGCTTGTTGGTCTGAGATCCATCCAGTGTTCCGGTAAACCCAAACTTGTAAGGAACCGAAACAGTTTTTTCCATGATCGTTGTTAAAGATTTTGCCTTGAACAAGTGAGCTTCATCGCCTATAATGACTTTGTAAGGATCATAGAAATCTTTATTAGACTTATGAATAGATTGCCAAGTTGATATAACGATAGGCTTATCAGTGACCTTATCTTGTCCTGCCATGATACAGTGAATCTTATCTATATCATATCCATAAGAAACAAAATCATCTCTCATCTGATAAACGAGAGAGGTAGTAGGAACAATTATAAGAGTTTTACTTTCATAAAATCTAGTAAGAATATAGATGATAAGTGACTTACCAGATGCTGTCGGAGACAGCAAAAGTCCTCTGGACTTTGACACTGCATGTTCTACAGCTTTTCTTTGGTAGTCCCTAGGTTGAATATTATCTGGTAGATTTATTTCTTTGATAAGAGATTCAAAATCAATTTTTGAAGAATCATAATCAAACCCTACGTTATATTCATATTCTTTCTCGTCAAAAAAACTTTTTACTGTTTCTACCAATCCAGCGTAAATAGTTCTTTTTCTTATGTTAAATAAACGTATTTTACCGTCCCAAAGCTTTTTCTTGTAAGCTGGAGAAAATTTTGCACCGGGAACATCAAAGGTAAACTTGTCACTTAGCTCGTAAGCAACGTCTTCTTCACAATCTATTCTAATATATACATCGTTTATCTTTTCAATATTAATCATACACCAGCTTTAAATTTTTCCCAATCAATAATAGATTTGATCTGATAACCTCTATTATTTATTTGTTGTAAAATAGACTCCAAAATAGATACTTTCTCTTTTTGCATTTCAATCTTCGATGAAATTTCTGACATGTCTTGGTCCTGTTGGATGTACATATCCAAATCTTGTCTAAGGATTTTAAGGGGGTTTTGTTCCCAGCCCTTTTCCTTCAGAGTATCTTCGTCAAGATCGCCCCGATAGTACTCATGCTTATTTTTGTAGAGTTTTTTGCTTTCAGACTCTAACATTTTAAGTCTGATTCTTTCACCAGATAAAATTCTGAGATACTTAGAATGTAGTTGTGGGATTTTAAGAGTTTCTTCTGTCAGTTCATCACGTTCAAAATAACTGTCTTCTCTCCACAAATCATAAATGTCATCTATCTTCATTAACCACCAACGACTTCAAAATCATAATCCTTATAAGTAAATACTACTTGTGCTTTTGCAAATGCAGAAGGATCTGATTGAGAGTCAAAGATTAAATCAGATAACTGAATAGGAAAAGCATCAGTAAACTTTAATCTTATATTAGGATTTTTTGCAGAAGTCAAGATATTCATTGTGATATCAGAGAATAAACCAACATCATCGCCCGGTTGTGCATCTCTTAAAGTTTTGTAATGATAAGAACCGGGATGCCAACTTTGGTTTGTGATTCTGCTCATCCAAGTAAAAATCTCACGGTAGTTTTTTAAGTTTTCATCTACAAGAAAAGCAACCGAAAGATCTGCAAAAAACATTCTGTCGCCCTGTAAAGGTGCACCCTGAACAGGGTTAGGCTGATCAACTCTACCAACGGAAATGCCGGGAACATTACAGGACTGAATTGTGAAATTTAAGTCAGGAAGTCTTTTAATCCGAAAAGTAAAATTATTCGGTTGAATATAGTTTAAAGATGCTGGTTGTGATTCTGAAATTGACATTATCTATAATACTGTATCAGTTTCTTTTGCTTCTTCTTTTTAGGTCTTGTAGCCTTTGCTAGTTGGTAAGCACCAATAGAACCTAAGGCACCGCCAAGAGCACCACCAATACCTAACCCTGCAAGTCCAGCACCGGGAATACCTGTAGACTGTCCCAACCTCATGCCTAGCTGAGAACCAAAGGTTGTTCCTGCTAAACCACCTGCGGTTGTTGCCAACTGTGGAACAGTGTAGCTTGGTGCATAAGGATCAAAATCTACTTGTCTATAATAAAGGTCATCCTTTTTGGATTCACCAAGTTCTCTTAGGATTTTACGGCTATACATTTCGTTCTTTCTTTTTTCTACCAATGTTTCCAAGTCTTCTACCAAGAGCCAGACCACCACCAACTAATGCACCGCCAGCAAGAACACCGGCACCAATTTTTGCTAAATTAGCAGGATCTGATAAAGAAGTTGCAAACTTGTCATAGGCAGTACCTACACCTGTTGTAACTGCTTGTTGAACTGTCGGACCTAAATTTGTAACCTGCATTTCTGTACCACCCATAGCACCAGCAGGCTTACCACCTTTAAAAAACTTTACAGTAAGAGCATCTGGGTCAAGAGAAACACCGGCGTCACCACCGCCGCCTCCGCCGCCACCGCCAAAAATCGAACCTATTCCTTGTTCGTTTAAATATGCTTCTTTGACTTCTCGAATCATAGATTTTGAATAAGACATATAAACCTCCAACATTATCTATGACTATTTATATAAAAAAAGGGGGCCGAAGCCCCCCTTTACCATAATGTATTTGTGCAGTTTCGTTTACATCAAGTTAGCAACAGTTACTCTTCTGTAGTACCTGTTGGTGTTTTGTGTCAGTGCACCAGCACCAGCGTTGGTGCCTTCAGCAAATGGGTTAGCAACCATACCGTAACGGGTTTTGAAGCCGATCTTTGGTTGGAAGCTGTTCTCACCAACAGCTCTTACCATCTGCAGTGGCACGTATGGGCAGTAGAACAGACCAGCATCAAAGGCGTTAGCACCCTTGTAGCCTACAGTCATGTACTGGTTTGCACCGGAGCCAGTGAAGTATGGATCGATGTATACTCTGATACGACCATTCAGGACACCAGCAAAAGTCTGGCCTGTGTCGTCAACCTGAAGGTTGTTGGAGTTCAGAGCAGGGGTGTAGTCCAGAACACCAGCCATTTGCAGAGCAGAAGCTACGTCCGACGAACAGAGCAGAATGTTGCCCTTACCACGGCGGGTGTCTTTTGCAATCTTGTTAGCTTCACGTTCGATCTGGAACATCAGACCCTTGAACTTCTCAACCATCCAACGACCGTTAGAGTCAACGTCCATGTCGAAAGTACCGGACGATGCAACGTTGTTCTGTGCACCAGAAACAGCAGTCAGGTTAATAGTTCTGACAACTTCACGGTTGATTTCAGCCAGAATCTCAGCCTGCAGAATATTTGCAAGCTCAGTTTCAGCGTCCAGACCATGAATTGCCTTAAGGTCTTGTGCCAGTTCCATTGTGTATTCAGCTTTCAGTGCACGGGACTTAGCAGTCACGGCGACCTTTTCAATGCTGAATGCCATTTCTGGAATCGAGTAGGTGGTGTTACCGCCGAGTGCTTCAGCATCAGCAGTAGACATACCAGCTTGGAAGTTGTAAGTGTTCGACTCACCTGTTGGAAGGTCACCAAGGTTTTGGCCAGCGTTACCGTCAACAGCGTTGTCGTGAGCAGCAACTGGGTTCGAAGAGAAACCAGTGTTTGCTTCGTTGTACAGAGCCTCATCACCAGTCTGGGAATCAAATCTGGATCTCATTGCAAAGATCAGACCTGTAGGACCGGTCATTGGCTGGACACCACAAATGTCGTAAGCAACGAGGTTAGGCATGGAACGACGAACCAGAGAAATAAGTACTGGATCGAAGATGTCTACGTTACCGTCGCCAGCAACGGAAGAAGAAGCACCCATAGCGTTAGCTGGTGCAGCTTCTAAGAGAGACTGTGGTGCAAAACCAGCTTGCTCCATCAGGGATCTCTCAGTGTTTTCGAGAAGTTGTGCTGTAACACTTCTCTTGTGGCTCGAATCAATCTCTGGAAGATCTGGATGATCAAGCAGAGGAGACCACTTATTTACAACATGTTCTTGTAAGCTCATTTGTAACTCCTATTACTTTGTTTTTTTAACATGATTTGAAACTGCATCAACGTATTTTTTAATGTTTCCGTCGATGTATTTATCATTTTGCTCAACTTCAACTTGTTCATCCATATAAAATGCATCAGAAGATCTTGCTTCTTTAAGTACAGATGCTGTGTCAAACTCATTACCAATAAAAGTTTCTTTTAATGCTACTAACTTGTTATTCAGTTCATTTGCATTTTCAGCATCAACATTTTCTGCCAGTCTCTTAAGTTTTTCTCTTTGCATAAGAGAGAGATCAACAGAAATTGCTTCAAAAACCAGAGCCTTCTCAAGCTCATTGATGTGAGATCTCTGGTTCATGTTCTTTTTGATTTGTTCGTTTAACTTTTCCTTAAGCTCATCTACTTCATCATAAGCCTCTTGGACCATTTCAACTTGTGTGTCATCAATTGCAATGTTGTAAGACTTGATCACTTTGGAAATGTCGGTAATCATGCTTTCGTAGAGGTCGCCCTTGATGCCGTTATCAAGGACAAGCTTATTTTCGATCATGTATTCTTGAACAGAATCGTTAAGGAAATTGTCAACGGACTCGGTTAATGCTTCTACTTCTTGATTGAACTGATAATCAAAATCTTCAGAAAGTTCTGCAATAATTTCGTCTTCTACTTCTTCCATCTTTTGTTTGATGGTAGCTTCAAAAATAGCAGCCGCCTTATGCATAATTTCTTCGGAAAGCTGTTCACCTGCAAAAATAGTATCAACAGCTTCTTTAGCCATGATGGTGGACTGGTTTACTGCAGCCGACTCATCTGGAATTTCTTCGTTCTTATCTTCAGGCTTTGCCTCTGTAGCTTCTGGCGCAGGCTCAGCAACTGTAGCTAAGATCTGGTTTACTTTTGCATCATCTGCTGTAAGAACTGCATTAATAACTGCAGAGTTCTTTTCCGCTCTAGACATGCCTTCACCCTGATCCTGATCCTGCGGTCTCTTAGATGGCGTTTGTACAGCCACAACCCGAGAAGAGGACAGCTCCGGTGTTGGTTCCTCTACTGGAGGAATGTTTGTTGATTCAACAACTTTTTTTCTTCGTGCCATTTTTAAAACTCCTTTATTGAGTATATTTATTTAGATAACTTTTTGAGGAAATCTTCGAAAAGAGATAGTTTAGCTTCTTGTGTAAGCTCTCTCGAACTTGATTTTTCTTCAATGATATCTCGGTAGTTCTCAATAGCAGAAGCCTTTAAAACACCATTATGCCAAACCCACTCAACACCTTCCATAATACCATTAACAAAAGCATCAGGAGCAGAAGGATCTGCCACAATATCTGCTGCTGTAGCTAAAGAAAAATCATCTTGAACTTCTTGAAACTCACCACGTGATTTCAAAGAACCCATGCCTCTTGTAGAGACACCAAGTGTTGCACCCTCATCAATAAGAGCCTTAACAATCTTACCGTTAGGAGTATCAAGAATTTTTGCAGAACCAATAAAGTTGTTGCCGTCCTGTTCGATTTCCACAATCATGTGTGAAACTCTATCCAAATTAATAGTAGGACCATCAGGGTGACCCAACTCACCAAATGCTCTCTTTTTAGAAACGAGTTCATCTTTATATTTGGCAACTTCTTTTTGAAGAATTTCAATAGGATAAACCCTTCCATTTTTATTCTTTTTCTCAGCTTGAATAAAAATGCCTTCTAAAAAATATTCTGGCTTGCCTGTTTTGTTCTCTTTAAGAAAAGAAACTTGTTCGTTTAATTCGGTGATTAACTTCATAGGTCGTACAACTTTCTTGTCTGTGGATCTCTTGATTCTTGTCTTTCAAGTTCACGAATAAGAGCCTGAATTTCTTCATCGGAAGCATTTTTCTTGAGAGGTTCAGTTACAATACCAAGCTCTCTCATAAGCTGCCTATCTCTAGAAGCTTCTCTTGCTTGTCTAAGATTCTTTCTGTTTTTCAGATATTTTCTAAAAGCAAATTGGCCACCAATACCTAAGGCAATAAGTGCTGAAATAGATAATCCTGCACCTAAAGTAGTCAGGCCTAAAAATCCTGCACCTTGTTTTGCAATAAGAGCAGCAGTAACAGTATTCCAAATGTTTTTGAGTTGAGTGCCCATCCCAATTGTACTGTTGAACAGATTGATAAATCTTTGAACAACATTCATATTTTTTTGAATTTCGTCACCAGCCTGTGTAATATCGTCACCGATTGTGCCGGTTCCAAAGCCACCAGTATCATCTCCAGAATCTGGAATAGTTGGTTGTGGTGTAGGCTCCTGATAACCCATCACACCATACTTCTGCAAAATCTCAACTAAACGTGGACTAAAATTATCAATTCTTTCGTCGTCAAGTCTATCAGCTAAGTAATCATCAATAAGACTAGAAAGAGCAGCAACACTAATACCCATACCTCTTACAGGTTCTCTACCGGAATTATCGCCGTAGATTTCATCTTGCCTGTCAACGTAGAATAGTTTTTGCCGTAATGGACCAGCCAAGTATGGTGCTCTATGAACTAAAGTTTTAAAATTTGTAAAATACTTTGCTGAAGAGATTGGAAGCTTTTTCATGGCATCGGAATGAATAAGCATGTACTTACCACCGATTACCATTTTATGCAGTCTGTAAACTGGATGAGCTTCTTTGGAAGCTTCAACAGAAGTGCCAGAAAGATAAAGACCAGTTCCTGCACGTGCTGCATACACAACTTTGTCAGAACCTGCTAGACCCATATTGATTTTGTTAAAGCCTGCTTCGATCAAACCACGCAAAAGTTCATCACTATCGCCAACAGTGTAATTGTAGTCTCTGCTTCTGAATCTAAAAATAAATCCATCACCATTTAATAATTCAGGTGCATATGTAGAGTTACCGCCTGAGAAAAATTTTGACGGCACTTTACCAATTGTAATTTGCCATTTTTCTTCGTTGTTGATGTTTAATTTATTTAAAGCAAGTACAGCACTAGTTTTAGCAAAAACTGGAACTGATGAAGTTCCGGGTCCGAATTTGGAGTCGTAAATATCTCCAGAAACAACACCCCTTTGGTTGCCAGCCCAAGAGCCAACAACTCGGTAACCTGAAGCTAGTTTACCATCACCATTAATGGAACCCTCTTTATAATATGAAGTGTCTTTAAAATCAGCCATTTTAACCTCTATTCTTCTTCTGCGTCTGCAGCAGCTTGACTCATAGGTTCCTCTTTATCGCCATCTTTATCTAAATCTAAAAAGTCTGGCTTTGGTTCTTCTTCTTCGTATACTTCTTCGTCTTCAGTACCATCGTAGTCTGCTTCTCTGTGACCACCTTCTGGCTCAACAGCAACGTCCATATCCATATTTGGAACAGGCTCAGAAATTTCTACGGTGTGATCGTCAACAGCTTCTTCATCAGACTTGGAATCAAAAATTTCTGGGTATGCCTCAGAAATTTCTCTTTGAACCTCAACCTTACGGTCTTCAATTTTTTCCATGAGTTTAGAAGCCATGACAGACTTAAAGGTCTCCATAGCATCACCAAGGTTGTCTTCAGCAATGGCATGAATAATATTTTTTACTCTAGACATGACTATCTCCTTTGTTTCCTTTATTTATCATCTTCTTCATACATGTTTTTTTGTTGTGCCTGCTGCATTTGAGACATTTCTTGCATGTTTTGAAGAGCTATTCTTTGAATTTCAGCATTAGATTGTTTAAGAATGTGTCTTTTGATGTAGTCAGAGGAGAAGTATTTCCCGTTGTACTGCTCTGCTTGCTGCATGGTCATCATTCTTTCACGGAGAATTTCGTTCTCTTTAAGTTCTGTATAGAAATTATTTTCGTTATATCTGACAAGAACTTGCTTTTTGATGGCCTCAAATTCTGAGATGTTCATAATGCCTTTTAAAACTAATTGTGTCTTAAGGCATTTGTAAATGAACTCGTTGAACTTAACTCTTAATCTCTTTACAAACTTATGAAACTTAACTTCATCCCTATTAATTTCAGAAGCTCTACCAAGTGTGTAAGACACTTCAGCTTCCATTCTTGAAACAGGAACATTGAGTGCTCTGTAAAGTTTCTTCTGGAAATAAAGAATATCTTCCATCTGGCCAAGGTTATTGCCGCCGGGAAGAGTGCCAATCTCCGTACCACGGCCACCCTCTCTTCTAGGCAACCAGTAGTCTTCAAGCATAGTCATAAACTTACGATCATCTCTGATCTCACCAGAGGATGCATCGTAAACCAGTTTATTCTTATGCTTCTGCATCATATCACGAAGATATTGTTCTGCCTTCATCTTAGGAAGGTTACCAACGTCGATGTAGAAGATTCTTCTTTCTGGTGCTCTAGCCAGCCTATAAATGACAGCAGCATCTTCCAAAGCTCTAAGCTGATTTACAGGCTTGATAGCCTTGTGAAGATGAGACAGGACCATCTTGTTGGCTCTGTCCATAATACCGGAGTCACAATACACTATGGAATCTGGAGAGATTTTGATTGTAGATGCAGTTTGCGGAGTAGCTGAAACACTACTACCGACAAAACCTTCATTGCTATAAACGTAGTACTCGTTCTTAATTCTTTTTTCGGAGTGGTTTGTTTTTTCGTCACGTTTCTCTTGAAACTCAACAACCCTTTTAATTTTTCTAGGGTCCACGTAACGAAGCTCTTGAATACCTAGCTCCGGTCTTTTTTCATCAATAACAACATGAAAATATAATCTACCATCAACATACCACTTTCTAAAAATCTCATAGGATTTCTCACGAAACTCTAAAAGGTCTACTATCTGCTCAAACTCAGCATAGATGATATTTTTTACTTGTTCTGATAAATTTACTTTATCTAAAGAAATTCTTAGAGTGTCACCGGCCTCATCAGGATTGATAACCTCATTAATAATGTCATCAACAGCCACCTCAACTTCTGGCTGCATGATCATTTCTCTGTACTTATTGATTAGCTCAACATCATTTCTTACGGAACCGTCAAGGTCCACGTAAGTGCCGTATACCCCCCCGGTGCTGATGGTGACTGCGCCATCATCAAACTCCGGTTGGGTAAACGTCTTGATAGTTTTATCGTCTCCGTTTTGTTGGAGACGTTCAATTTTGAAACCAAAAATTTCCACTATTTAATACCTTAAGTTAGAGTGCTCTGCCCTCGGCTACAAATTCACCTTCATTGCCGGGTGTATTAATATTTGTTCTAGCACTAACTTGCTCATCAAGTAACCAATAATCGTATTTAAAGTTCACCTGAAATTCTTCAATTACATCAGACTGCGCCCAATCTAAACCAATCGCTGTGATGTCAGACGGAAAACAGCCCACAAACTTATACTTTCTGAGAATTTCACCAGACTTAGAGTATTGAATTACAGAACCATCTCTTTTATAAGACTCTGGTCTCTCGTAATTTGCATCTCTGATGTTTGGTTCATGTGAATTCAAAGAGTTGTGCCAAGCTTCAAGTGCATGTCTTACAACGAAATCTTCATCGTTGATTACTGTGATAAGCCAGTCATCATATCTTCTTTGGCCAGCAACTTTGATAGTTCTACCAAAATAAGGAATTTCACTAAATCCGATAGACGAAGTAGGAATAGCTGTAGATCTAGCCATAAACCTAATCTTATCATCGCCACGGCCATCTACTGGATTTTGAAGTTCGATGGAGAATAAGGAGGCTCTTGCACCCCCAAATTCCAACTCTTCTCTAAAAGCGTTGATGTTAAATGTCATTTATCTTATCCTCCAAATCTTCCGACGATCTCTTCAAATGCCACACCTGTTCTGACAGCCACAAAGTTGAGTCGGATAAAGTTAACAGATCTTGCAGGTTTGATGTAGATGTCACCGACAAATTCGTTTCTGTCGATGATTTCTGCCGTGTTGTTAGATTCATCACAAACCACTCTAAAGTCTGTGATACCTCTACGGCCTTTTACAGTTCTCAAGAATGGCTCAACCAGAGATACAAACTGTGCTCTAGTAAACTCGTCATTCAGCTCAAATAATGTAAACTTAGCAGCAGTAGAAATTGCTTTTTCAAGAACGATAAACAATCTTCTAACATTGATTCTGCTAAATGCAGAAGGTCTGCCGAGAAGTGTTTTATCGCCAAACAAGATATTGCCCTGATTTCTAAAATTAACTACAGGGTTAACATCTGCTCTGTAAAGAACATCTCTTTCAGCTTGATCAGGATTGTAAGCTAACCTAACAACATTCTTAAGTTCGCCACGGTTGAATCCTGCTGGAGAATACCAAGGATCTCTTTGGTTATCAGTTCTAACCATAAGGCCAGCGATATCACCATTAAGAGGAACATATCTGAATACATCATTGTATTTGTCATATGTATATTTGTAACCCGAGTCACAGACACCATAAGAAGAGGATCTTAAGCTATTACGGAATGTCACCACATCATTTGTAGGATCAATTCTGTTACCTACAACGTCTGCTCTTTCAGGTGAAATTGTAACTACACAATCAAGTCTTTTGCCAGCAATATTATCGATTAGATAGTTACCAAATGCTGTGCCGTTCGAACCACCTCTTGCTTTACCTTGCATCATAATAGAGATATCTACATTTTCAGGATCTGCAAATAAATCAGATGCAGTTTGAAGGCCACCTAGAGATACTGTGCTTTCATCGCCCTCACCAGCACCTTGTGTGAAGGAAAGGTAAAGAGGATCCTCATTTGTCGAAGCAGCAATGTTAGCTGCTGTAGCAGAAGCAGCACCAGATCTATCGTTAGCCCACCATACCCAATTGGAAGAGTTGTTGAGGACAGTCTTGTAGTAGTTAGAAGAACCGTCTGGAGTCTTACCGTCTGTAGCTCTAGAAAGATTGGCAAATTTTTCAAGAACTGTTCTCTTTACTCCAGTTCTGGCGATATCGCCGTCTTCGTCAACAACAACTACGTGCAATTCATCTCTAGCAGCATCTCCTGCAGAGTTTTGGTCAGAAACGTAATCGGAGGTGCCGGGGGCAGAATCAAACAAATTGAAGTATCCCCATCTCCGCTTAACTGTATCCATAGTGATATCAGAAATCAAAGATACTTTTTCAGCAAGCTTAATTGTTGCTGTATATGTGTTCGAAGAACCAATTCTTGAAGCATCGCCAATGCTTGTAATTCTGATAAACTGAGTGCCTAGGGTAGTGTTACCAATCTCCAAAAGATCACCAACGTTTAACTTACCCTTAATAGTTACCATTTCAGAGTTAGCAGTGGAGAATCCGTCAACGTTGTTTACAATATCTAAGTTTGCTGTGTTGGCACCTGTTGTAAATTTAAGAGCAACAGAAGTGTCAGAATCCGAATTGGTGTGGTTGTTAGAATAAGCATCTGCAGAATCACATACAGAAATTTGAAGGCTGTTACCTAAAGAACCCGGATACTTGGCAATGTAAAGAAGATCAGAATCACCAAAAGAAAGTGAATCGTAGTGGTCGTCATTTCTAACAAGAGTGTTAGCCACTACACCAACGTTGGCAGTAGCGTTAAAAGCTGTGTCGTCTACTGCTCTAGAAACATAAAGCTGATTACCGTAAGCTAAAAACGAAGCAGCAGTATAAAAGGTCTCAAAGTTACTATCTGTTGGCTCGCCGTATCTGCTTACAAGATCTTTCTCGCTACTTACTAAACCAATTTTTTCTACTGGTCCCCATTGAAAAACACCGGCAATAGCACCTTCTGTGGTGGCTACTGCAGGGACTACGGTGGTAAGGTCAAATTCTCTGACCTGAATTCCCGGACTGACTAAAAATGCCATCGTATTCTCCTTAGATTAAGAAACTGCACTCGACATATTTATTAAATTTTGATATTGGTCATAATCGAAAACCATCATCTTCAAAACCGTCGCCAGAATCGATGAATCCAAAAGGAAGCATTGTATCCATATCTTCCTTTTTTTCTTCTAATAAATTTTTAACATAGTCAGTATCAGTAAGATCCTTAAAGTAATCTTGTGTGGTCATCCATCCAAACATCACAAGAGTCATTACAATGTCATCATTTTTACCCTTATCTGCTGCAAAAGACTGCCCATTAGAAATAAATGTAGAAAGTTCACTGATAACTTCAAAATCATTTGCAAGTAGCTTTTTGTTTTCAATTAAGGTTTTTAAGTTTGAACAACCAATTTTTTTAGTTTTGAGTGTAGTCCTTAGGCCGTTAACCATATTTACCCCACCAAAACCAGAACTGATTTTGACGCCACCTCTTCCTTTGAATGAGGTCGATACTAAATTTTGATATTCAAGATCTCTTTCCAAAATATCAGCAACCTGTTGACCCACATCATTAATTTCAACCATACAAAAAGCTTCATTATATTTCATACCAAGCTCGTAAATTATTTTTGGAAATTCTTGTACGGTGACATTATTAGCTTTGAATCTAGCAACCATCTTGTAGGGAACTTGTGAGACATCAACTACAGAGATAGCTGAATAGTCCAAGTTTACACCTCTCGCTACATCACAAGTCATTACATAAATTTTATTAGATTCTGGTTCCTCGTAAATAGCTGTTCTATCATTAAATGTTTTGGGTTTATCAGGATACATCTGTCGTAGAAACTTGGGATCAATAAGAGTAAACTGAGAACCTAAGAATTCACATTCAAATTCCACACGCCACTGTTCTTCAGACGTGTTGGCGATAGTTTCTTCTTTAAACTTTTCATCACGTCCCGGCACATCCCACCAGTTGACTTCTACTCTTTTGTAAGAGTTTTTACCCTGCTCAGAATCAGACCAGATTCTGTAGAACATATCTAAACCATTTGGTGTAGATGTAATTAAAATTTTAGATGTTTTGCCCGAAGAAATAGTAGGATAAACTGAGGCAAAGAATTCCTCTTGGATGTTAGGAGATACGAATGCAAGCTCGTCCATGTAAATTAGGTTGAAAGAGCCACCACGTACTGCAGACGAAGAAGTTGCAGATGCTAAAATTTTTGAACCGTTTTCTAATTCAATATTGCCCTTGTTCCACTCAAGAACACCTTGCTGTAACCATCTTGGCAAATGTTCGTAAGCAAGTTGAATTCTGCCCAAAATCTCACGTGACTGCTGCATCTTGTTAGCAAGTATTGCAATACTAAAACTTTCGTTGAACAAAACATACCAAAGCAGAACTGCTGCAATCGTAGTTGTTTTACCTGACTGTCTTGGAAGTTTACAAATCACAAATCTTTCTTTTACAGCAAGATCAATGATTTCTTTTTGAAAATCATATGGTTGAAAAAGAACTAACCCCTGATCAACGTTAACAATTTTTATATATTTTTCAAAAAAGTATAATGGGTCTTGAGCACATTTTATATACTCTTGCATTTCTTCTTGAGTATATTCTACCTCAACACCAGATCTTTTCAGGTTCATATTGCCAAGATAGGCATCTTTTTTATCTTCACTCATTTTTTAGCTTCCTTAATCATTTTCTGAAGCTCTGCTGTACTACCAACAAATAATGCATTTGTGACATTTTTTGGCGTATTCTTTTCGCCCTTTAATGTTTTTTGTTTGTTCTTAAGTTCTAGCAAATCTTTATTTGCATCAGATAAAGTTTTAAGAAGAGTTGATACGACCTCAAATGCACGTGGTTGCTCAGTCTGCTTTGCAATCATAAGCATTTCTTCTAATGCATCAGATCCTCTGTCGATAATATGATGTAAATTTTGTTTGGTATATTCATATTCACTATCAATTTCTTCATCATCTGTTTTTTCTACCGGATTCAGCACTTTCATAGTATCGTCAATATCTAACACTTCATTCAATTTTTTATTGTCCATTAAAAGTCTTCCAGATCTAAGTTAAATCCAGCTGGGTCAACAAATGTCCCAAAATCTGCTCCTCCTACTAATCTAAGATCTATAACAGGAGAAGTATTGCCGTCATTAAATATAGTCATTACTTCGTTGTTGCCAATCACAGAAGACGAGAACGTAGTAATAACACCATATGTAGAATTAGGCAGAATAGTGTTTGCAGCCACTGAAAGTGCACCATTAGAAGTGGGCGATCCATTAGCAAGCTGGCCCGGTCTAAATCTAAATGATTCAACATCATTATTAGAACTACCAATAGTTTGATTGAATCCATCTATTCTAAAGTTGGTGTTAGCAAACAGGATAAGTGGCCTTTCTACTACCGGTCCAATCATGTAAGCCTTCATTAAGAAGTCGAGTGTATGAACCAAAACTCTTCTTTGATCAAAAGAACCATCATAAAGATCTTGGGTAGTGATGCCATTTAATATGATTGGAATGTCCATCTTCATATCCGGCTCTTTCAAAAGCTGAACAGTAGGCGTAAACTGTGGAATAAAAAATGGTAGAATTTGTTCTACAATCCTTACGCCATCTTCATTAGTCATAGAGTAAACATTTAGAGAAAATTGAATATCATATGGTACTTGTGTAAAAGCTCTTTTTACTTTGTTTGAGGAACCATCGTGAATAATTTTGTTTGTAGCAGGAAGTTGACGAGAAGGATCAAATCCCATTCTCACAATTTCAAAAGAAATTCTAGGAAGAGTCAAGCCTGTTTGAGTACTTAAATCGGGGTCTTGTTGTAACCTTGTAACAAACTTGTCTCTTGGACCATATGTAAGAGGAACCTCTATAGTTTGAGTGACGGCGCCAAGTCTGTTGGTTCTTCTTAACTTAATATCGTTAAACAGAGTACCAAAAGTAACTACATACTTTCTTATAAGATCGTGAAAAAATATGTGTCCTAGCATTAGTATTGTCCACTTGCAAACGGATCGTTTTCAGTAAAGTCTACTATTTGATCAAACTCTCTCTGAATATCAAAGTTTATAGCTCCTGCTACATTATTAGCACCAGATGATGTATTGCCAGATTCAACTCCAAGAGATAGACCAGACATGTAACCATCGAGAGTTGAATTTCCGGTAGCAAAGATCTGACCACCATACTCCATAGTCTCACATCTAAGATCAAAGGTTTGAAGTTTTCCTAAAGGATAAAATACTTCCTCATGCTCTACAAATTTAATTTCAAAAAAAGTGTTGGCCAAAGGAAAATACAGTACGTCGCCCTCTCTTGGTCTACTTATAGACATAGATTCATCAGTATAATAACCGTTTGAAATCTCAACATTGGCAGAAGAATATGTGCTAACAAAAGAGGCATTAGCTATTTCATTGTTAAATCTTTTTTTGGCAATGGTAAATGTAACTTGATCTCTTATTTCTAATCCAAATCTAGAAACAAAGTCGCCTTCTCCCCCAAAACCCAGAACATTTTTTACATACATTTCTACTGGAATTGCATCAATAAATGCAGAGCTTGTATACTGTGTATATAAAGAATCTGTTTCTAAAGAAATTCTAGGAAGGTAATCTACATCAAAACCATAAATTTGAATACTCTCGATGATCAGATCTTCAAGAAGATTTTGTTCTGTAGAAGTAGTGTATTGATTGAAGAAAGCATTTCTTGTCATCAGCCAATCATATCAGCGGCAGGAAGTGAGTACGATGTTCTCATTTCCATTTCCAACTGCTCCTTATCTCTTACTCCTTCATTGTATATAGAAACTCCATCCATAATCATTCCTCCGGGCATTTGCATACCTTGGAATTTTTTTAGATTTTCTCCCCACTGAATTTTAATTAGAGCAGTAGCATACCTTTGTAACCAATAATCACCGTACATTTTAGTGTAAGTATCTGGATCAATTACCTGATAAGCTTCTATGATTAGATATTCACCGACAGCAAGTTTATCCCAGTCCATATCAATATGGAATCTATTTCTATGTCTATTGTATCTTATAGGCTGCTTACCAACTAGAATCTGCTCATACAGTTCTAAGTGTTGAAATGCCATGTAATAAGGTACAAGAGACTGTGAAGTAAGAGTATACAAATCGTTGAGTGCAATTTGATATCTTATGTTAAAGAGATTGTTAGTGTTGTCAGCATCGCCAATATCAAACATGTTAACTGCACCAATAATGTTATCAGGCAGATCAATGTATCCGTTGTCTTTATCATCTTGAGTAATCTGCTTTTTGTAGTAGACTCTCTCTGTACCGTCGAAGTGATAGTCTTGATAGAAGTTAACAGCTTCGTCTACTCTATCATCAACCTGAGCATTACTCACGTTGATCTCTATCACTCCTTTACCTAACTTTCTAAGGCAAAATTCTTTAAAGTCCGTATTCGATGTTGGAGTAGCCATTTATTCCTCCGGACACGTGCAGAAAGCTTTGCTTTCAAGAGCTTCTATTCTCTCATTAAGCTGTTTTATTGTCGAAAGAAGAACTGCTGTCATCTTACCGTAGTCTACCATCTTCTCGCCTTGAGAATTTTCTGAGACGACCTGAGGAATGTATTTTTCAATATCCTGTGCAACAAAACCAACTTCTTGTCTATCATGGAATCTAAACTGATCTTTCCAGTAGTAAGTATATGTATTGATATCAAATACAGAAGACGATGCTTCGTAAATTTCTACATTAGACTTTAACCGTAAGTCCGAATAGTTAAGCTGGTTTAACTCGGATGGCGTGCCATCTCCGACGACAAATGCATGTGGATCAAATTCTACAATCTGTACAATGTCTGAAGAAACTACTCCGGAAGATACATCAATCTGAGAAGTATTAGTTACACTAAAGTCAGCGTTGCTTAACTTTACACCATTAACAAATACTTGAATTAAAGAATTAGAAGTAGAGGTAAATGAGATAGTATTACTAGTTAAACCTGTCAATTCGGTCTCAGAGAACGAGTCTAGTCTACCAGTAATAAATCCATTAGACGTATTGGCAAAGGTAGAAGAATTAGAAGTGTTAACAACTCTGATTAACAGATCACCTCTGGATTGAGTAATGTTTACATCATCGATATCATCAATAGATGTAACATCAATAAGAGATCTAGGTCTGTTTACAAACTTACTAGTATTCTCATCCCACACTAATACATCAGCGTTTGAAATGCCAGCGTAATTAATTTCAATGTCGCCAATGTCTCCAGTGTTAGCAATTGAAGAGTTGCTGAAAACTAGAGCAGTACCGTCACCGTTGACTCTCAGAAACTTGTTAGAGTTGCTGCCCATGTTGCCAATAGATATGTTGGCAGTGTTTGGTAATTTAACAAATCCAGTTTCTAAGTTAGCAGTAGATGTAAAATCAGTTACTGCATTAAAGCTAATAGATCCAGTTACCACATCATCAGCATCCGATCTAAGGAAACTATCAGTAACAAAGTTATTGGATACAAAATTATCTTTGATATAATTATTAGAAGTAAATCTACCTTGAACATAGTTGTTTGACGTAAAGGTAGATTTTACAAATGTGTTTGTAGCTCTTATACCAACTACAGTAGAAAGGTAGTTGTTAGAGCCAAATCTACCATCTACATAATTGTTTGATGTGAAGGTAGAATTCACATAAGTGTTTGTAGCCCTAATACCAATTCTTGAATTTAACTGATTATCAACGTAGTTGTTAGACGTAAATGTTGCTTTAACAAAGTTGTTAGAAGTAAACCTTCCGTCAACGTAATTGTTGGATGTGAACCTTCCATCTACGTAATTGTTAGACGTAAAAGTGGCTTTAGCAAAGTTGTTAGAAGTAAATCTATTCTGAACATAGTTGTTCGAAGTGAATGTAGATTTTACATACGTGTTGGTAGCTCTAATACCTATCCTTGTATTAAGCTGATTATCTACATAGTTATTAGAAGTGAATGTTGCCTTTACAAAGCTATTAGAAGTAAATCTTCCTTCAACATAGTTGTTGGTTGTAAAGATAGACTTGGCAAAACTGTTAGATGTAAATCTGCCTTCTACGTAATTGTTTGATACTACTCCAATGTCAGATTTGAAGGTGTCTGACTGAGCATAGTTGTTTGTGGTAAACGTAGCTATTGCAAATGTGTTAGAAACAAAGTCAGTAGAATCTTTACCGTCGAGTGTTTCAGCATCCACGGAAGTAAGTGACGAACCATCTCCAGAGAACAGTGTGGCGGATACTGTCCCTGCAACATTTAAATTGGCTGTATTACTGATTCCTGTTACGACCAGCTTGCCACCAATATGGGCATTTTTAGAAACACCCAAACCACCTCTGGTTTGTAATGCACCTGTTGTTTTGCTTGTTGATTGAGTAGTACCGTTAGCTTTTAAATTTAGACCCGAGAAGGTTCCAGTAATTGCTGCACTACCGGGAGCAGCGTTAGAAGAAGTGCTAACCACTTTTAGTCTAAAGGCATTGGCCATATCATTCGTTCTGAGTCTCCAGAACTCAAACGTATTAGTAGGTGTAGTATTAGATATGTTAATTGCCATTTACTAGCGCCTTTAGCATGTTCTTTATTTCTGTCAATTCTACTCTGAGATCTTGGACCTCTTCCATTACGTTATTTATTTGTTTTTCTTTAGCCCTTGCTGCTTTATAGGCAGCGAGAGATGAATTATCTACACTTACTATGGCGTTAGATTTTTCATCTCTCCTGTGATTAGTTAAGTCCATTCTATACCTGTAATGCTACAGCTCTTACATTCTCAATAATTGCTGGGTTAGAAGAATTCTTAGTACCAAATCCTGCAACGGTATCAATTGTTGCATAAGTCACAATCTTAAGTTGGAAAATCTTGAAAGTATCATAAGTTGTTCCATCTCTAAAGTAACTAGCTATACCTGTAGTTGCATCAGTTGCAATTAAGCTATTAGAAGTATACTTATTTGTGTACTTAAATGCATAGTCTGAACCTGTTGTATCATTAAAGACCTTCACCCACTCAGTATCGTTGATCTCATCTCTGGTAAACATTCTAAATTCAAATTCTTTAATATCTTCCCTATCATTTCTAGTAGAATTGAGTTCAGGAGTAAGATCTTTAAGTGGAGTAAACAGAACATCATCAAGATTATCATATTGGTTTACAAATCTACCAAACACATACATCTTAGCTCTCGGTGGCTTGAATGCAGACACTAGTACTCTAAGGTCTTCTGCATCTTGACCATCAGCCAAAGTAATTGGTTGAGAAATATATCTTACATTGGTTTCCCCAAGACCGGGGAATATCTCACTGTAAATACTTGCAGATGTTTCAGTGCTTACAGACGTGCCATCAATGAAGTTGTTTGCTGAATCATCAGGCGTAATAGTCAAGTTTCCAACAGCAGAAAGAAGAGTTCTTCTAGTATCAATCATTGGCGAAGTTTTAGTTGTGCCATTGTTCATACTAATATCAATATAGAAGGAACTATTGCCCGTAGCAGAGCCAAGCTTCAGCTTTTCATTTGTTCTAGATCTAAGAACTAATGGATTGTCTGTATGTTCGTACTCATCCTCATTTGGAATAGCAAAGGTCTTCGAAGATGTATTAGAAATGTTGTAAACAAAATCAAAATCAATAGAAGACTTGCTGTAAGTTTGAGTTGTAAACTGTGGAACAATTGTACTATACTCGTGATCCTCCAAAGAGATAAACGAAGTACCAACAAACCTATCTAGGTTCAAAGTTTCCGTTTCAGTAAGTAGATCTCTAGGTCTATAGAAAGCCAGTTTGTATTTAGTAGTGGATTTAGTAGATCCATCGAGTCTGGTAGTATTAAATGTCTTGGTTGCAGACGTTGTGAAGTTACCAGACGAAGGAGCAATCCTAACAAGATTGTTAATATCATCAATAGATGATACTATACCGACAATAGATGTATTTACGTTGGCAACCGTTAAGTTAGGATCATTATTAGCATTTGTCATTCCGTATGCTAAATCGCCAACTTGAATTGAGGTTTTATTGTTAAAGAATGTAATGTCTTCAAACTCACCTCTATCAAAGTTTCTAGGCACCATTCTTACAGTTGCTGCGCCAGTCTCAAACACTGCCTTCTTCAAGGTAAATTTAATATCCTCGTCCTGAAGAGCAGACCATGTGTCTTGGTTAGCACCAAGGAATGCAATGCCCTCATAAGGCTGAGAATTTACAGCCGTACCAGTAGTAATGTCAGACCCACCAAGCTTAGAGAAGTAAACATCATAATCTGGGTCGTCACCGTCTGGCTTAATTACAAAGGCATACCCTCTGTTTTTCTTTAAAAAGATTGGATGTGAGAATTTAAAGTTAGTGGCTACAGATGCATCATCAGATACATTTACTCTTGCAGCATTCAACTTTACCTTGGAGGCACCATACACTTTTTCTGTGTTGGGGTAGCCATTCTCCAATTCACAGACATAAACGTTGACAGCAGAACCACTACGTGCAGACTTTCTCTTAAAGAACAAATCTATAGAACTAACAAATATACCATCTTCTGTGAAATTAGCATCACCTCTTACATAGAATGTTTGTGCAATGGGATCATTGTTTGTTATAGTTTGGTTTCTTCTTCTAACTCTCGTTTGAACTTCAAAGTTTCTTTCAAGAAGCTCTTCACTCTTTACTCCAATTCTGTTGGAGTGGAACATTTTAGAAGCAGAAGATAGAATGGCATCAGAATCAGTTTCTAAATTCTGAACATCAGCTATGAGCATAGTTCTATCGCCTTGAAGGAATGTATCCTTCGGCACAAAGAATTGTCCTGATACAGAACCTGATCTATCAGTAATAAGAGGGAATCCTCTGTCGCCAACTTTAGCAAAACGAGTAGCTGCCACATCAGGATTTGATGAAATTTGATCTGATACTAACTTATCGTTAACTACACCATCCGGAAGATTATCAATTCTTATAGGATTAGTTGTTCCGATTTCAATTACTGGTTGTATGGACCATCTAGCTGGTTCGACATGCTCATCTACATTTACACCATTAAAGAACAGAGAATGTTGTTCATTAGGTCTAAGTCCAGTAGCTCTAAACCTAATAGCTTGCTCTCTTACAAAAGGAGTAACCGTAACATCAACTACACGTTCGCCAAAAGACTCTAGAGTCTCATCCACCGTGGTCGTTACAGTAGTCACATTTCTTGTACTAATTATTGTTCTACGACGACCAGCAGATGTTCTACGAGTTCTCCAATTACCAAAAGTTGTGACTGTGCCTTCTTGCACAGGAGGCTGAGCGTCAGGATTGATAATTACACTACCAACATTTTCAGAATCCGTGCCTACATCGTACTCAGGGAACAATTGAAGCTCACCATCAAATCTAATAGCTAAAGGTGCAGCAGGTCTTACTTTTGTAGCCTTGTCTTGTTTGATGAAATCTACTTCAGAGTGATTGTACATAATTCTATGTCCAAACACATTTACATTTCCAGAAACAATTTCTGGTGTAAAGTTATCTACAAGAACCTCAGCAAAGCTTGGTCTAAAGTGTCCAAGATCTTTATCAATCGATACTCTGTATTCATTGTCGTTTGTTGCACCAAACTGATGAGAAATAAATGGTTCTACAAAAATACCATTCTTAAATCTTTCTACACCAGAAGAGTTTTTGAACTGTTTGTTAAATGTATCAGATTCAAGAGCATTTAAAGATGTGTAGTATTCAAGATTTTGAATTCTCTGATCAAGAATTCCAATATCCTTCATAGTGTATCTTTTGATATTAAACTGATCGACAGTTATTCTATAGTTAGAAACATCAAACTCAGTTCTCTTATCATTTAACTTTCCACCGCTGTAAATGTTTCTAGCAGCAGTAGATTCTTCTCTAGTAAGAGATGGGAAAGGAGCTACATCTACAGATCCAATTCTCATTGCTTTTGGAACTTCTGGAGCAGGAGTAATGCTATTGTTGGCAACAGAGATGGTTAACGTGCCTGTTTCTCCGATATAGACATCAGCTTTCTTTCCAACATTAATTTTGTAATCAGAAACAAACTCAGTATCATTCTTAAAGATAAGGAATGAGTTTTTACTGTTGCCAGAAGATTTGGCAGAATCTTTATCCTTAACGTTGCTGACATCTACGATAGATGTATTAGCTACTCCGGTAAGAAGATTAGTTTGCTCTTTGTTGTTAAATCTAGGTCTGTAATCTACAACATCTCTAAGAGCTACTTTATCACCATTAGAAGTGATGTAAGTAGGAATCTCTTCAAACTTAATGGTTGTTGTGTTTGCTGTCGTAGACGTAGTTGTTGGATAAGAGTCTACCGTTAAGTATCCCTCACCATCATTATTGTCTAGGGTAAAGGCATCCAACTTAACAACAATTGTATTGTTAGAAGTAACGTAGTTTTTAAATCTACCTTTATTGGTCAGGTGAAGGGTAGAATAATCATAGAAATGATCACGCTGACCAGAATCAAATTCAAAGAATCCGCCGTTAACTCTGTTAGTGGTAGCCGTTAGATCAGAGTCAGTAAACGTGTCGTTAGCATTACCGTTGTTTTTGTTTGTAAGAACCCAAACACCAGTTACTTTATGGACATCCACTACACCCAAGTCCCAAGGACCAATTGAGTTGGCTGAGTTGTTAGCAGTGTTGATTCTTCTATAGAGATTTTTCTTTACGTCTTTGTTGAACGGCTTGTAATTTCTACCGTTAAACTCGTAAGTTGCTCTTACGGTAGTAGAACCAGTATAGTTACTGTTATTCAGAATTGGAATATTAATTACCAAAGTATTATCTACTTGGCTAGTAGATACCATGTCCGAGTCAACCGGAATAGTCTTACCTACAGGTATAATCTTCTTAAGTGTTCCGGTAGTATCAGTACTATCAATATTTGTTTGAATCTCTGTAGTAGAATTTACCTTTGTAACAATAACTTTATTGCCAGAGTCAATCTGCACAATATCGCCAACATGAATTTTGTCGCCAAATGCAGAAGACAAAGTAATCACGTTACCAGAGGATGTAGTTACTCCAAGAGAGTTACAAGAAATCTCACTGCCTACGTTTGAAAGTACAAGATTGTTTACTTCTCCCGCAGTGTATGTGCCAATGGCATTATTTCCAGTAAGATCAGTTTCGTCATCAACATCAACAATTAAGAAACCGTTAGCATTAAGGGTATCTGTTACAGAAGCAAACTTTCTTACAGTAAAGTTGTTGTCAAATGTACTTGTAGAGTCTGTGTAAGATCTTATGCCAGCCTCACCAAAGGCATCCAGAGGAAGTTCTCCAATCTCAGTAATAACAGCATTGTTACTGTCATTAAGAATGATGTCTGCGCCACCCTTTACAGTATCGTTGGTAACTATGGTTCTTGCATTTAAGATCGAATCGTTGGCAGACTGCTCAATACCAAACAAGTGAATTCTGTAGATAGCATTAGGAGCACCCGGAGTACCGGATTCTAATTCTACTGACTTTACATAAGCCCTACCTACGTTGTTCGATGAAGCAGGCGTAAAAGTAGAAAGACTTGTTAAGAATGTTGTGTTGGAAGCTGGGAAGTATCCCTGATTAGCTCCATTGTGAACAAACGTAACTCTATCGTAAGGAGCAAAGTTACCGTTGAATTCTTTTACTCTTACATAGTTGCCATAATTAATACCAAGCTCAAAATCTTCTCTTTGAAGAGTATTGGTTCCTCTGGTAATGGTTTCTGAGATAGGAGCCAAAGTCTCTACTTTGTAGCCGTTGATGTATCCCAATCCGGGTTCTACAACAATCTTGAAGTTTTCATTGTTTGCAGAAGCAGCTTCTGTGTCAACCGTAAATCTCTTTACAGTAAAGCTACCAGCATGGTCTGTATTTCTCTTGGCAAGTTGATCACCAAGAATGTTGTACTGTGGATCTCTATTCTCAGATAGAACTTCACCTTCGTCATTGAAGTTTACGAGAACAGCAACTGCTTCTTTATTAATAAGATTAGATGTATTAGCAGATACTAAAAGAGGATCTAACTTAAGTCTATCTGCTCCCGGTGCAACCTCGTTAGAAAATCCTGCAGCATTATCGAGAAGTGATGAATCTGCCTTAAAGGTAACAATAGATTCATTTGAATCTACGGCAACAATAGAATCATTAGCTCCCTCCACATTATCCGAAACTACTACAAATCCGGGATCAATATTTAAGAATTGACCTTTGTGGAAGATGACGCCTTCCTGATTAGAAACTACAGTAGCTCTCTCAGAAGTGGCTACAGATCCAGATTTGAAACATTGAAGTCCAGTATACTTAACAGTATTGAGAGCTTCAATGAATGTAATTTCGTCACTGTTTTGAAGATTGTACTTTAACACTACGTGAGTGGTGTTAGGAGTGTAATCAACAGTTGGCGTTTGCTCTTGACCGTTAACTGTAACTCTTAAAGTCTGAGTATTTGCTACAGAGAAATCTAAAAGGAATGTATTTGCAGAAACGGAAGTGTTAACTGAATTGGCTTGTGAGTTTCTAACAGTTCTGTCTATGACATCAAGAATTTCTGGAGAGTCAGCAGTTCCGAGAACACCAAACTTTGTTAAGTTTCTGTGAATGGTAAAGTTGTTGGAGCTTACGTTACTGTTTGCAAACGACAGCTTTCTATTCAAAGTCAGTGATGTGTTGTTTGCAATGTTATCAATTTTGGCTTGGAAAGAAACTCTTCTCTTATTAGGAGTTTCAAAAATAGTAAAGTAATCGCCGACTGCGTAATTGTTGAACGAAGTGCCAGTGCCTGTAACAGTATTGGAATTTTCTACAATAGATAGATTACCAACTGCAGTCTTTGTATTTGTATCGTCTACGTTAGTGTAAACAACATACAGTCTCTTTGTTCTAGGAGCTTCTGCTTGAGAACCATCCTGCTGAAAAATAATCTTAGCTTCTACTTCACTCGACTGAGAAACGAGAAACAAATTATTAGATGAATTTAAAATTGCATCGAGATCTACAACATTGTTGTTGGAGTAAGCATTTTTAAGTCTTACTACGTGAGCCTGATCAATAACCTTAGGATTAACACCATCTACAATAGATCCGTTTTTGAATACGTGAGAACCAAACCTATTAATTTGCTTCTGCAAAATAGTTTGAAGCTGAGAAAGCTCTCTTGCTTGCACAGCAGAACCCGGCTTGAAAAGAATTCTGTAGAACTTCTTGTTCTCTAAGTAATCATCAAAGTATGGGGATCTATTAAGATTGGTATTGATATCTGACATCTTAAACCTTAACTACAATTTTGAATTCTACATTGCTTGTGTCGTTCTTCGACACCTTCAGTACATTATTTATATACAATGTATGACCATATAAACCGTCAATGTAAGAATTAGAAACTTCTGCTACAACTACATTAGCCGTAGACTCAGACACGTCTCCTTGAACAGTAATTCCAGATGGAAATTTGGTTCCAGCCAACACCAAAGTATTTGCCGACTGATTTACGAGAGTGCCAAAATGCTCTTTGTCAAGAGAAGAAATTACTTCACCATTAGAGAACAAATTAGATTGATCTACTGTTAGTCTGATGATATTGTTAAATGTATTAGCTTTATATACTTTTCTAAAACCTACATCAGAGTATGTGCCAGCAAAAGGAACTCTAGCATGCAGCACAGTATCCGATGTTACACTAAGAACTTCTGCAGTTTCATCAAAGTCCGGACCTTCAATTAATATAGTGTCTGTTGATACAGCCTGTCCAACAATCTGTTTATTGAACTCGTTAAAGAGATTTACTAAAGTATTCGCCTTAGCAGTATTAGATGCTGCTGTGTTAGAAAGAACGGCTGTGCTGATTGCATTAACGGTTAGGCCAGCTACGTTATCGAGACTTGGATTTGTAAACACTGAGTCTGTACTAAACTTTGTTCCCGATCCGGTGACAATGTTCTGACCACTACTTACAGATACTGTACCAGTAAATGCAACATTTGCTGGTGATGGATTAGAAATAATACCTACTGTTCTAAAACCATTCTGAAGATTGGCTGTAATAGTATTAGATTCGTTTCCTTCTACAGTCACAGCATACATGATTTTATCAGATCCAAGTTCTTCATGTGGATCATAACCATGACCCTTCCTTGGAGGAACAACAGCTTCTGCCTTAGCACCTGTTCCAGTTGAGTCGTCAATAATTACGTTTGCAAAGGAATATGAGTCACCAGTAGTTTTAACTTCAATACCCGTAATAGTTTTTGTCGATTGATTAACAGTTGCAATAGCTGTTGCATTAGCTCCATCACCAGTAATTCTTACTCTTGGAGAAATTTCATACTTGGTTGAACCACTGAAGGTATGTGTACCATCGATAGTAATCTCTAGGGATGAATGATTATAGTCACTTACAGTAAACAAACTTCCGCTATCTTTTGCACCCGGCTCAAATAAAAGAATGGAAGAGTTGTTGAAGTAGTTGTCCGATAAAGTTACTTGACCACCAGTAGAGTTGGCTATTGAATTATTTTCAATAATAAATCTTGAATTAGTAATTGTGGACTGAACTGTACCGTTAGTGGTTGACGTATAATTCTTTCCACCGTTCTGTAAAAATATTCTATCTATGCCAGCAGTAGCAGAATTGATAACTATTGTATTTGCAACTACGGGTATATATTCAGATGTAATGAATTTAGATCCAGAAGGAACAGAATACATATACTTCCATTTGTATCCGTCTGCCTCTTCTCTAGGAGTAAGATCTGTATGTGTAGGTTCTACTGTAGAATTAGCAGAGCTGTTGTTGTCAATACATTTATATACATTTCCACCAGCAGTATAAATGAACATCGACTGTTCTGTTGAACCAGATTCTACGGTAAAAATAGTATTGGATTTATTATAAAATTCTTGATATACAGTGCCAGAAACCCAATCATATCTTTCAATCACAGGAGATACATCGCCGGGTTTTATCTTCTTACCAAAAACCATCTCCCTAATAGGGTTATGAATAGAGGTGTAGTAATTTTCAGTGTTAGCTAACTCTTTTACATTTTCATCTTGGTTATCGTGAGTTTTTGATACAAAGATGTAAACGTTCTGAGCATAAGTAGCAAGCTCAGTAACCATACCTAAATTGTGAGAAAGAGATCTTGTAGTAATTCCCATATCTTTAAATGCCGGTGTTAGCGGCACTCTCCTCTAAAATTCTTAAAGAACTAGCAGCATCGTCCTTAATTACATTCTTAGTAAAGAACTTTCTGCCCGCCATATGAATTAATCCATCTACTGTTTCCTCGTATTTTTCACGATCAATTGTAGATTCTATTTCATATGAATACTCTTGCCAAAAGTTACTGTCAGTCAATTTAATCTTAGGATTGATTTCGGAATTAATACTTGTATGTCTTCCTTCAAGAATAGACTGACCGCCCTTATCGACCTGTACAGTAATGTCCTTAAACGAAAAGTAATTATTTCCTTGGTTGGTAACTTGAATATCAGAAATGATTCCTCCAACAGTTGTCGATGTTAGAGTAGCACCAGCACCAGTACCCCCGCTCACTGTCACAACAGGTGAACTATATCCAGACCCACCAGTTAAAACCAGAACAGAAGTTATCTTTCCATCAGATAAAGTTGGAATAGCTGTTGCACCAGAACCTGTACCGTCTCTATCAATGATGTCAATTTCAGGCGTAAGATCCTCCGATCTCATAAAGATAGAAGATCCATCTTCATAACCAAAGCCGCTGCTAAGAATATTTACATTAGCAACAGAGTTTTGAGCTGAAGTAATTTTAAAGTCAAAGTCAGCATTAATACCAGTGTCAACGTCTGTAAACGTAGTTCCGGTTTTGACTTTTCTTTTTAACTTATCGTTTAGATCACTAAAGTTTACATTAGCTGTGTTGTATCCAATTCTGAAAGTATAAGAAGGATTACTAGCTAAGTCACTACCTAAAATTCTATCATCCAAATAAACCGTATTGCTGTCAACAAAGTTATTTACAGCTCTTACGTGTGTTTTACCATTACTATCAATTAACTTAATAAAATTAAGAAAACCTTTAGTATAATCATTTCCAGATAAGTTAAATGGCGAATCTTGCAATAGAGTCATCATAGTACTGTTTGCAATATTATCAACATTGTGGAAAGTTGGAAGTCCATCATCATTAATAATTTTTATTACATCATGTTCCACAAAGTCAGTATCAAAGGATGTACCAACACCAATTACTTTATTATTACCAATAGAGACTGTAACATTACCAGCAAGTGTGTTGGCTATTCTGATCAAAGAGTTAGCGAAAACCTCATGTGATGCATTTAACAAAGTGCCTGTTATGGTAGCGTTCCCTGCTTGATTTGCAGAGAAAGTAATATCCTTGATAGCAACAAACGGAGAAGCCACTCCATTATAATTCTTAGGTTCTTCGTTAACGGCTATTGTTTCAATATCTCCAAATGTTCTTTCTTCTAGAGATAATATGTCGTTAATGCTGCCGCTAGTAAGGTTAGCTACTCCAGAACCATCAAGTTGAATTCCATTAATGTTAGCAGTTCCAATTGTTTGTGCCTCGAAAGCCTTTATTAAGTCTCCGCTTACATTGTGACTAGAGAAGTCGCCGTTGGTAACAACAGAGAATTTACCTCTATCAATGTTTATAGATTCTCCGGGTGCTCTAGTTACTATAACACTTGATTTAGTGCTGTAGCCATAGCCAGTCACACCTCTAAGAAAAAATGTACCTAGTACTTTTTCCAACTCCGTGACAGACACTTTAAGCTGAGAACCATCAGATCTAGGTCTAGCATTGAAGACAGTACCCAGAGGTATATTTTCAGAGCCTGATTCAATAATAAGATTGTCGATTGGTCCAGATACTGTTGGAGCATTAACAATAACAGATCTTGAAGCTCCTCTAGCGGTAATAGCATCGCCTGTCTTAAAGATGCCTAAAGGTCTATCAAGTTCGATATAAGTATTAAGATTCTTTCCATTCTTTTTTCTGTAAACATTCTTAACAATAGCAGAAGCACCCGATACAGATCCAACAATCTCAGTCCCTTGCAGTGCAGCTATATCCGAAAAAGAATTACCATCCCCCAAACTAATCTCAATAACATCTGGTCTATTAAAGTTTGAATCAGATGGTCTAAAAAGATATTTTCCGGGGACAAAAATTTCTGGAGAATCGTTAAAGGCCAACCTAAAAAATAGTTTAATGCCTCTTTCAGTTCCCTTGGATCTGTAAAGATCTTTAATATGTTTAATTATAAATCTTAAATCGCCAGTGATAACCGCAGGCAACTCTTTAATAAATCTACCAGAACCAAAAGTATATTTATTGTTAAATCTTATAAGATTGGTGTTAGAGGTAGTGTCGATATCTCCTTGAAACTGAAGATCTCTGATTTTATTTCCTGTATTAGCAGAAAAATGCTCGTAGTATGTATGAACAAAGTCAACAATCCCCTCACCTTCATCTAAAAAGAAGTCAGGAAACTGAGACCTTACAAAATGCTTTATAGATTTTTCACTTCTGGTAAATCTACTAGTCATCAGTTGTTTGTCCTGTAACATTCACAGATACATTCAGTGTCTGAATTTGAATTATTTGATCCTGCTCAACAATCACATCAGGTAAAGTTCCTTCAACAAACAATTGAACTCTATCCCCCAATGCTGCTCTGCCTCTTGTAAAATAGCCATCAAGCTTAAATTGATTTAACAAAATCTCACCAGTATTGTAGTCAATTGAACCTGCATCAAAATCAATAATTTCTTTAGCGCCTCTAGACAACGAAACTAATTGAACAGTACCGTTATTGTCTTCAAACGAAGCTTCAAAAGTTACACCGTTTATTGTTTTTGTGAACAGCGTTGATGTCAAACTCCCCCTTTTAATATCGTTGCTAAAATTCAAAACAAAATTATTAGTATCTGAAGATGCTGGTGAAATTTCTTTAGCTAATCTAACCTTTGTGTTGTTAGAAAGTATGGCCGTATCAGCACTATCAATAGTACCTAAAAGTTTACTGAATCTAAAATCTTTGTCAAACTCAGACAAGTTTGTACTACCAAATGAAATTATCTTATTAATAACTTCGGTTTTTATTTCTTCGGCGGTTCTGGAAGTTTGTGTAGAATTATATCTTACACTTGAAACTATATCTAAAATAATAAACTTAGGATCTGCGGTTATAACTTCAGTGCTGATCGAAGCCTTTTCCTTAAGAAAATCTACGATAGAATCTTTAAGTGACTGGCTGGCTACTGTTGTGTTGAAAGGTTTAGGTATTACTACCACCTTACCAAACCTTGGAGGATTTAACTTTTCACCACCCACAACATTCAAAGTTTGAATTGTTGGAAACTTATTCTTAATCAGTGACTTATAGTCTTCTACAGTTACAGCTCTATCCTGAGTCGAAAAAACACGTGGTGCATTAAATCTAATTGAATCAATTGATTCTCTTTCGGACCCCAAAGAAGAATTAGAAACTGTAGTAGTGGTTATCGTAGGATCAGAAGACACAAACACTTTTGCATTATTACCTTCATCCCCAAGAGTCTCACGATATCTTAAACGAATAATATTTCCTACAGTAAGTCTTTTACCAGTTATGTCGTTACCAAACTGAATTTCATACTTATCCGTGCCAAATCCCTGAACAAAAAATGCAGAGGATGTGGGTGTAAGTTCAAATAGGTTTTCCGCTTTTGTAAATGGCGTATTAGCCAAATCTGATGCGCTGTTTTGAACAACAACTTCTAGGCTATCTACATCAACATTTGCTGATGAAACGACTACTGTTGTGTTAGCAGAAGTAACATCAAAAAATTCTGTTACAACAGTACCTTCAAAAATGTTAACATTATTTGCAATAAAGGTGCCTGTTCCGTCATTCACTGCAACCACGTCTCTATCTGTAGAAAACGTAAGAGTGTTAGATCCTAAAGTGGTTGTGAAGGTAGTAAACTTGTTAATAGTTTTTGTACCATCATCTACATTTCCTGTAGATGAAAGATTGACAATGGCTCTAGAAGAGTTTCTAGATCTAGGTAAGTAGTTCAACTCCTTAGCATGAGATACTACAGATTCTTTTAAAAGTGCAGTGTCTAAAAAAGATTCAGTGCCTACCTGATTAAGATAAAAAGCATTAATGTGTGTGTTGTAAGTAAGAAGATCTAAAATAGTCGATAAATTGGAACCCTCAAAGTTAAAATCTTTGAACTGATTTTGATTTTGTAAAAACTTTATAAAATCAGATTTTAAGGAATCAAAATCAAGTTCTGCTGTTGATAGGTATTGATCGGCCATTATCGTGCTCTTTCTAGAATAACATTAAGAGTTACTGTCTCCTGACTATTTATCGGAGTAAATTCAATTTCGACAATGAGTTCATTGCTATCAATTTGTTCAGGCGTGTTGGTTACAACCACAGAAACCAATTCAATTCTTGGCTCAAAATTTCTTAATTGAATAATAATCTCTTGCTCAAGGGCTATTCTAATAAGATCGCTGTCAGGTTCAAAAAGAAGAGAACGAACATTTGATCCAAAATCTGGATTTAAAGGTCTTTCTCCTTTATTCGTGCTGATAATATTTCTTACAGATCTTTTTATAGATTCATAATTTTTTAGAGAAATTACGTCATCACTTACAGGATTCTGAGTAAACTGAGTATCAATATCAGAAAAGTAAATGTCTTTGACAATCGGACTTTCCATTATTTGTACCTTTTAAATATTTGGTTTCTTTTTTTATCATTTACAGAGATTGCAATAGTAGACTGATCGTAAAGACGACTACTATAATCTAAAAACATTTGATCAAACAATGAAAATTCTTTTATAAAATCACGACATTTATTTAATTTAGTGTTGTTGGTGTCATTTTTTAAGCCAAAAACTACAGCATTACCTTTAGCCTGTTCTAAGAAAAAGGAATCGCCAGCTACACCACTAACACTCTCTCTAAAAATTACACCCTCTTTTATTTCTACTCTTTCTCCTAGTAATAAAAATAAAGGATCTAAAATCTCTAAACACAATCTTTGTAAATTTCTATAGACTTCATCATTTGAAAAGACATGTTGTGACAAACGTAGTTCTTCTTCTTCCCAAGTGATAATATTGGTTTCAGTTTGAGTAAATGAATCTGGAGGTCCAGTTAGTTCAACAGTTCCAAATATTGGTTTTTTGGCAGAGAATACGTTGTTGGTGTGTAAAGGAAAATCAATAAAACTATCTGCATAGTAGTGATTGGAGATTCTTATATTTTTTGGGTCTTTCAGTATGGAAATATCTTTATCTACTGAAATCTTCAGATGCTGTGGAACTACAGCAAAATTGTTTCTTTTTACTATTTCTAAATCAAAGGTATTAAATTGTGCAATTGGACCAAACGAATTTTGTGTTTCTAAATTCATGCTGTACCCTCCCAATCATTTTCAAATGGATCGTAATCAGGTTTTTTGCCATCATTATCCTTGGTCCTTGTGCTAGACGAAGAAGATTCAATCTTTAGTTCACCCTTTATCAAAACAGTTGGTGCATCCAACACTATAATTTCGCCAGCTTTGATATAGTGAACACCCTTAGAATCATTTAGAACTGAATTTTGTTTGGATATTCTGGTTTTACTTTCAGTAACTAAATCATTCTCAACAAGAACTTTGTAATCTCCATTAACTTCATCATGTCTATTACCGTTCTTTTGAATAATTTCTAAATTGCCGTCTGCAAAAAGAGTTATTCTGGTTTCATTATTTCCGTGTTGAATATTGATATATTCAGAACCTTCCGTTGTGTTAAATTCAATTTTGTGACCGTTAGAATACTTTGTGATTTTATTGTAAGGATACTCAACCTTTGGCTCTGGAGAGATTACAGGTTCAGGCACCATTTTTACTTCTTCATCAGCACCTACCTCAACTGGCATCTCTCTTCCGTAACCCTGAGGTGGTTCAGGTGGAAAATATTTTCTATTCATTGAGACCTCTTTCTTTCACAAATTGATTAATATCAAAGCCAGATCCACTAAGCTTTAAGATGTCACTAGATATTTCTAAGTTGTTGTACAAAACATTTTCTGTGTTCTGTCTGAATGTTTTTAAGATTTTATTTAATGTTTTTAGCTGATCAAAATTGTATATTTTTGTTGCTGAACTATTGTTAGATGAATGCTTCTTAGTTCCAGACAAACACACTGTTACGTTTACTTTATTGTCTTGACCTTCAAAGAAATAACTTTCGTCTCCCAACTCAACATCAGTAACTAGATTGCCTTTTTTATTGATGTAATAATTAAAAACCTTTTCAAAATTTGAAGCACTAAGATCTCTTTTTACATCAAAAAAGTTTTTTAGTTTATTAGAGTCATCGTTTACATATGAAATAACACTGATGTTAAATATCTTTTTGTTTGTCTTTTCCATACAAAACAAAATTTCATTCAACAGATGAATCTCGTTTACAATGAGTCTATTCTTTTTGTAGCTTTTTACGCCGACATCGAAATTGAAAGATTGAGCATTCATGTTTTTTTCTCATACTAATACGTCTGTAGGTGTAGGCGGTTCAGCCGTTGGCAGAGGAGTAAATGGTGTTACACCCGGCGTTTGAACCAACGAAGACACGTCATCAACAACATCATCTTCTGATGTCTTACCGACCAAAGAACCAACAATCACTGGATGCTGTTTGTGTCTGTCCAACCAAAATCCAAAAACCATAGAACCAACCTCAAGCCCAAAGATTCCTCCGATATCATGGACATTACCCAAAGTTGTCGGCATCAAAACTTGTGCTAACGGCAATTCATCAATGGTGGCCTCAAAATCATGTAAACCCCAAATTCTAATAGCAACTCTATTCAACTTGTCATAATCATCTTCAGCATCATATGTTTTCTCGACAAAGGCAATAAACCAAGTAAAATCGTTTCCATAAAAATCAGATTGGAAACCATTTAATCCACCGGGTTTATTTCCTTGCAGATGTGTTGTGCTCATTGCATTTGCCCATCACTAATTAATTCATATTTAGAAGTAAACTCGCCACTTCTTATCACATGATGTTGTGCTGAATAGACCAAATATTCTTTAGCATATTGTTTATCAGGATCTCTCTCAGGCTCAGAAACAAACTCTGGCACAGCTAAGAAAACTTTATCTCCCGGATTAACTTCCGGACATCCATAAGTTGTAATTGTCACCCTCTTTCCTAAAAAGGCAGATGCTACTGGTTTAGATTTGTGAAACGATTTCTCCAAGATAGGATCAGTGTAGTAAGAGGAATCGCCGTTAAATGGTTCGTAAATAGCTCTGTTGCCATAAATGTCTTCATTACTATTTGCTAGTGCAACAACTAAAGGCATCTGTTTCTTGCCTATCAAAGTATGTTGATCATAATCGTCAAAACTCTCTACAGTTTTGTTTATGAAGTCCATTTTGATATATGTTCTTGAAGGATAGCCCTGTTTTATAGTGTCGTGTGCATTGAAATGAGATTCTGATTGATAATGAAGAATTTTACTGATTGGCTGACCAGCTTTGTATGCTTTATCAATTATGTCATCATTTTCTGCACCGCCGTTACTTTCAGTTAAAGCAAATGTCCATTTTGCCGCCTGTGAGGACAAAGAAGCTACATCATCATAAAAATATCTTGGTGTTCCTCTGGCATTAAACTTTTGATAAATGGCGTAAAGATTTTTTCCAGAACCCTGTGCTCTTTCATTTAAAAAAGATATAGCCTCCATAGGGTGCATTTTGGGTATGTTGATATTAACTGCAGGATTAGTTGCTGGAGCACTAGCCGTAGAGAACAAAGGAACCTTTAGGTATTTGTAAAAAACAAATCTAATGAGGTCAGATATTGGTTTTGGATTATACCAAAATTGATATTCTTGAACCTTTTGGCTTGCATTATGAATATGCTCTGGCGAAATGCAGCCTACCAAAACTGCCTGAGATTTACGGTTGTTTTGCGGAGTGTTCCCGTAAGTATTGATATGAAAGTTGCCACCAATTGAAGAGCCATTACCTGCCCTTGCCTTAACCAACAAACCTTTATCACCATCAACTCTAAGATCAGAAAAGATTGCATCATCATCTGCAATCAGTGCACTTACAGCCATAAACGGCGAATCCAAAGACGAAAAAATAGAAAAGTAAGCACACTCCTTTGAAATTTCCCTTATCTCTCCGCCAAATAGAGAAGATATGTGAACTTCAAACGGTTTGCCTTTTGTAAAAAGATTCTGTTGATTATGTTCATTCATTAAATAGTCTTTCCACCTCTGTTCTTATTTGAGGTATAAAACTTGGATCGATAACTTGAATATTTCTTAGGTTATCATTTCTTTCCTCTTCATGATCAAAAGCAGTCACAGGTTCCCATCCGGTTCTGTCTACTTTAATAGTAGCATCTACAAAGTCACTATTAGCATATCTTGAGTAAGTAGCAGAATTAATAAAAAAATTATACTTTGAATTTTTATAATGCAGAATTCTTTCTTTAGACGCAGGTACAGATCCATATTTTTGAATTAAGAAATCTGTAAATTGTTTGTAGGTTTTAGGCCATTCGCTGTGTACGTCCACAATTTGATTTGCTAACAAAATAACCCAAGAAAAAAAGATACTATCATAAAATTTAAAAGAAACCTCTTCGGGAGACTCATCGTTTTTAACAGTGTACTTAATAAAAGATATTGGATTGTTAAAAATATCTTTAACAAACTTAGATGAAACCATTAAGTTTCTAGATAACTTGCCATCGTAGTTGATGATAGGATAATTTTTAAATAAGCCTTTTGACATTTCTTAGAATCCCGGTGGGTTAGCTGCATAGTCATCTCTAGTTGCACTCGTAATTTCTGTGAGTGTTAATGACAAGTTGATAGATGTAGGTGCACCAGACTTGAAGAATGTTGGTGCTCCTGAACCGCTGTAGTCGATAACGACATCAGTAATTACAGACTCAAAGATTGGGAAAATTACCAATCCATTAGGAGATCTAATGTCAAACTTTTTAATTTTCATAGGGAACTGAATAATTTTTAGAAACTCATCTACAATCTTTGGATGACTTATCATTTTAAAAATTTGAATAGTTCTAAAAATTTTTGAAGTCTGTGCAGCATCTTCGGCGTAAAGTCTCCACTGGAACGTAAATGATCTTGGAGACACGCCAGAAAATTGCTGAACCATTGTATTGTTGAAGGCTGTATTAAAGTTGCTTCCAACACCAGCCATGTTGAACAAAGCACCAATAAGATTGTTTAGTGCTGCACCACCTTCCAAATAGTTTGGAATATTCTGAAATCTTTTTTCGATTTCTGCTTGAGCAGAAGAAAAGGCATCACTGACTGTGCCGCCAT
>CENS01022873.1_pt1 | contig 52658 bp, 77 predicted proteins | sample 530201 | NCBI WGS metagenome assembly CENS01 (sample SAMEA2619747, study PRJEB7988) | marine metagenome | biome: marine biome (ENVO:00000447); feature: surface water layer (ENVO:00002042); material: "saline water (ENVO:00002010), including plankton (ENVO:xxxxxxxx)" | depth 5 m | reverse complement strand
AAATCAACAGCACTATCGCTGTTAGTGCTAGAAAGAATGGTTGTTCTGGATAACGTGTCAGGTGAGGCATCGGTAACTGTTCCGATACCTACTTCAAACTCCGCTGTACCTTGACCTGCTATACAGTAGTAGGTAACATTACTATTACCTATACCTGCAACAAAAGTTTCAAAACCAGTTGCTGCACCAGCAAGGTTAATAGTACCTGTACCAGTAGTGGTGGTAGTTTCCTTTACTCTGTCGTTAAGGACGAAAGCCACTTTGCTTCCCCCTTACGCTATTCTAATAATAGCTGTAGATGCTGCTTTTGCTGGAAATACTATTGTAAAGTCACCTGCCGTAGAAGTTTTATCACCACCAAAGTCAATCGTAGCAACTGACTTGTTGCTTTGACTTGAGTTATAAATCATACACCCTCTAGCAGTTATAGTAGCTGTACCGAAAGTAAGGTCAGCAAAATCAGTTACTGCAGTTGTACCTGTAGTAGTTGGTGTAACATTTGTTAATGTGCCACCACCAGAACTGTAATTAGTACCTGATGCTTGATTAGTTGTGGTAAAAGCAGTGGTAGTTGCCCCCAAAGTAGCTGAACTTGTGTATAAAGCTAGTTTAAAAGTATTTCCACTGGACAGTGTAAAGTTGTGTGTACCAACTAAAAGTTCTTGTTTAAAACTTGTTGTTAGTGTTGAACTTATTGCCATGTTATAGCTCCTTTATTATTTTTGCTAAATCCTCATGCCCTTGTTTTTCCAGCAGATTACGCATAGTGCAGCGTTCACTGTTGATGGCACTTTTGATATAATAAAGTATTGTGTTGTAAATAGCTAGTCTAAAAGCCTCTGCTTGTTGTCTAATGTGTGGTGCTGCATCTTCAGAAATACCACATATTTTATCAGTAGCTTTTTCAGCCCAAAACTCAGGTGGGTGTCCTCTATTTTCTTCAGTGGCTATATCTAAATTTCCTAGCCCTGATACCACATCTATTAACATCAATACCTCTTTGCTTCAGGTGGTGAGTCTAAAATAGTTCTAAACTCTTTTACATTTTTTAAATTTTCTTGATAAATCCTATTATTATATTCACTGAGTTTGATTTGTCTAAATTCACCGTTGTCTAATACCATTATATCTGGGTCATCAAGTCTATGATAACCATAGACTCTTTCTTCTATAGGCACGTTAGTATCTAAAAGTCCAGACCTAGCACCAACTTTAACTTCAATGCCTCTCTCAATACACTTAGCTAACCAAAACTCACAACAAGCCCTACCTGCTTCAGCAAAGTGTAGATTGCCTTTATAGCTAAAATCTATACCGAATAAATTGATACAACCAACTTGTTGATAAATAGCATAAGCAAAAGCAAAAGGCACAGTATTATTAAGATAAGCACAGTCTGTTGCTCGTACTACTTCTTCAAGCGGATAAAGGATGCTAGAAGGAACTCTGTAATCCAAAGTACATGTATAGATAGGGGTGTCAGTGTTAGGTAGCCACTCCCTCATAATTCCTGTTTGTGTTCCTGCATCGTCAGTGTCTAAAAAACGACTGGGTGGATCTAACATAAAAACTCTATCTGATTTAACTATGGCTCCCATGCAGTTTATAGACCACACTTCATCATATTTGTTAGAGTGTATGAGTGATAGATGAAAGTCTAGTTGACTCTCCCCCATAGCTACTATGGCTATATTTTTTCCTTTAAGTTCTGGCTCTATCATTAAACAGGCTGTCTTCTAACCTCATCATAACGGTATTGATCACGAGTATTTTTACCTTCTTCAAATATTTTTAAAGCTGCCATAGCTTCTTGGTAAAGTTTATCGTAAAATTGTACACCTTCATAGTTTTTAAGAAATATACTTGCCTCTGCTAAACTACCATACAACAAAGCTAAAGGAGCATTGGTTGATAACCAAGTTGTTCCACTAGCACTACCTGCTGTCAAAGAAGTTGGTCTAGCAGTGTAGTGTAATTCAAAAGAATAATTACTGTTAGGTTTAGGTGCAAGTATAAATGTATCCTCATCAAACTCTGCGTAATATTTAGGAACACCAGTAGTGTCTGAATCTGGAGTAAAATCTCTTATAAAAGAAACATGTTTGAGCTGTAAGTAAGTATAAACATTATCTGAATCAATAATAGCTAAACTATTAGAAGCTAAATAGTCACTAGGTGTACTCAAATAAGTTGTACCAGATGTACCTGTTCCTGTAACATTCTTTCTAAAAACATCAAGTTGAATACTTTTTAAAATTTTTTCTTCTGTATTTTTAATAAAATTATTTAAATTATTATTAAAAGTAGTTTCATCAGTTTCAAGATAATCTTTGATAGCTGTCTGTAATGTGCTCAAAGTGTAACTCATATCGTTATTATACTCACATCTTAAAATAATTAATACATTATGTTGTATTTGCCTGACCACCCATGCCTGAGTGATTCGTACAGTAGTAATAAAGTGTCGGTGCACCTGAAGCTACCGTAATCTGTGTATATGCCCCCGAGCTTCCAGGTGTTCCATAAGTAGTTACTCCTGTAGTATACTCTGAACCACCACCATGTGTACCGTTAGCTGTTGTAGAAAACCTTAGAGGGTGTGTTGAATTACTAGAATCAGATTGATCAAATGTGTAAGTGCTTCCCTCTGATAAAGTTATGGTAGGACTTACTGAACCGTTTAAGTAGAATTTATTTCCTGTACCGTAAGAATTAGTGCCTGATGCTACTGTAACTGTATATGTAGTAGGAATACTTACCGTAACTGTTCCTAAAGCTGAAGTACCTGCTAAACCACTTACTGCTACTCCTTCAACAGAAGTTGTAACACTACCGAGACTACTAGTTAAGCCATACCCTGATAAGTCTGTGCTTACATTGACTGCTTCTGGTAGCCCTACAGTTACCTCTCCTACTGCAGTTATAGCTCTCTTAACAAAAAACGAGTTACCTATAGGATCATTGTGTGAAGTTCCATTCATCGGTACACCTGACACACCATTAGAATCTTTAGGGTTAGCACTAAATACTCTACCGTATCCTGTTGTAGGAGCTTTTACCGAAGGTCTTGGATCACGTAATGTTTCTATATCTCTTACATTGTGTGATGGATCTAGCTGTGGGTGTTTTGGTTCAAAGCAAGAGGGGCAAGTTTTTAAGCCATTCCACTCTTTTTTTAAGTCATTATATGGATAATCAAACCCACATCTATCGCATATAGCTCTAGAATATTTGCCACTGGCATACGCCATTATTTTTTCCTCTTTCTAGACCTTTTAGCTGCAGCCATCTGTGCTTTAGTGGGGGCACCTTTAGCACCTTTTTTACGCATTTTTTCACCACTACCAGCTTTTATGCGTTTACGTTTGGCGTGTATATTAGCCCATAGTCCTTTTTTATGTCTAGGCATTAGTATGAACTCCTTGAAGGTGTAAGCATTACGGATGCTCTATTCCTATCTTCCTCTGAAGCTAGTTTAAAATCTTGTTCGTATTGTGCTTTTAAAATAGCAGATTTTTCAGGGTTTTTCTTTAACGCTATGTAATAAGCTAACCCACTTGCCATGCATGGCATAAACCTAGAAGGAACTTCTGGGTCTTGTGCTGAAGCAGATGCGTCATCTATTCTTTGTATTCTATAAGAAACAAACTGATATGTAGCACTACTGTCTGGTGTTGGCCAGACTTTAAGCACTGGTGTTATTTGTCTATCAATAAAATATTGTGATGGTCTACCTGTTGCAGCTTTATTAGGTATGCTTAAATATTCTGATCTTCCTATATTAGTTATTTGTAGATCAGTTTGTGTACTATTAGCATCTGTCTGTCGTATCACTGCTGAGACTATATCTAAGTCATAAGCATTAAGATCGTATGAGGCAGTTCCTGATGTTAAATTTAGGGTAACTTGTTCGATAGTCCAAAGATTAACACCTCTGTTAGCCCAATCAGCAAACATAATGTTAAGAGACCTACGAGCAGTTTCTGCATCGTACCCAGTTCTAAGTTCTAGACCTGCTAACTCGTAGGCTTCTTCTATTGTATCCGCTATAGTAAGCGAAAAAGTCTTTGTTCCTGATGTAGCCATAATTACCCATAGCTCTTAATACAGTGTAAAACTATCATATAAGTATCACCACTACTGTGTCCAGTAGTAGTAAGTTGTATATCACCAGTTTTACCTGAACCTGAAGTATTTTGTAATCCACCGAAAGGACTAAAGTCTAACACACCATCAGCACTAGGGTTTAACTCCATACATAAAGTATCTGAGGATGCGTCCCAAAATAGTCCTATTTTAGTAAAACCTAAAATGCTATAAAAGATTTTATTTAGTTTTACACCTGTGCATGCTGCACCATCACTTGACCTTGTTGATAAGCCACTTACATCGACTTTAGTGACAGCACTTTCACCAGTGCCGTCACTAACATTTGTAAGCTGAACTATAAAGTCTTTATCACCATCTAAAATGGTTGTAGACGTTACTGCGTCTGCCATAACTATCTCCTAATATTAAGCGTCAGCAAATGGAGTAACTATAGTTCCTGAACCTAAAATAATACCTTCAACAGCATATTTAGCAGCAGCGATAGCAGTAACTTTTACTATACTACCTGCTAGTCCACCTTTAGTTGATCCATTCATTGTAATTACATCATTAGATGCACCTGATATAAAAGTTTTACCAGTAGCATCGTCTTTACCAGTGTAAAGCCCACCGACAAATTTATCTGTACCATCAGTTTTAATATCTAGGTCAGTAGCTGCAGTTTCGATTACGAAAAAGAAACTAGCTCCTAAATTATTTAACTGATTAGGATCAGTTGGATCAGAAGGTGCTGTAGTTACAATACTAGGTAATGTAAATTTACCATCAGCATCATTACAAGTCAATATTCTACCTGCGTGTGAAGCTACTGTTAAACTAGTGTCAGCTGTCAAACTGACAACTGCTGTATTACCTGCCGAAATAAATCCAGATATTGATTTTACTGGACCTGAAAAAGTTGATTTAGCCATTTTATCTCCTAACTAAATTATTGTTCTGTCTTTGGAGTAAGTCTGCCGTGTCAGTCAGAACAATGGTTACTCACGGATTATATAATTGTATTCTGTTTATAACAAAAAAGAAAGGGGCATAAAGCCCCTTTCTCAAACTTACAGCGATTAAGCTCCAGGAGAACCAAAAATCGCACGCCAGTCACTAAAACCAAAAGAATATCTTTCTCTTGCTTTGTATCTGACATTACCAGTTTCAAAGTCACCTTCCATACCAGTGGTAAGAGGTGCTCTTTCAAAATGCTTCAAACCATTAGGAGCATCAGTCTTAATGAAGAATGCGTCAGTGTCGGTTAAGTAATGATTTACTGTGTAACCTTCAGGTAGCATACCCATGTTTCTCAATGCGTTAATGTCGTTGTCAGAAGTACCAACTCTTCCAGGAGAGTTTAATATTCTGTCAGCCACGAATTGAAGTTGAGGCGGTACAATCAATTTTCTTGCTTGAACATTGACTTTAATACCTCTCTCATCTTGGAAAGCTGATATATCAATCATAGCATTTTCAAGAGAAGTTTCATTCAAGTCGGCAGCAGTGCTAAGTTCGTTTTTCTGATCACCTGCTGTTAAAGTAGGGTGGTCAGTAGTCATTAACGGTTTGCCGTCTCCTCCAGGGAAGGAAGTTGAGAAACCATTATTTAACACATTTGCTGCTTTCACTTGCTTAGTGTTCGCCATAGATCTAGCTAAAGCTCTAGTGTATCTAGAAGATAGTGTATCGTAGAGGTTATCTTCGATAGCTTCTTCAGTCAACGCAAAAGCTAAAGCAACTGTTTCGTGGGAGTATCTAGAAGTGAAAGTTTCTTGAGCTGAATCATAAGTCACTGCGGCACCTTCTCCTTTTACAGGAGCTTGCCCGAAACCTGATAACATTACTTCCTCTTCGAAAGCTCTGTCAGAAGTTTCAGTGTCGAAAATTTCAGCATGTTCATTTTCGTATCTGTTATACTCTAGACCAAACAGTGCGTTCAATCCTGGCTCAAGCTCTTTTACTAGTTGCGCTCTATTTATAGCCATTATATCACCTTTTAGTCGTTACCGAATGTAGAAGCTGGGAACGTAAAATACCCTCTAGCGTATTGAGCATTAGCTGAGTTACTTGGAGAATCCACGTAAGCAACTAATTTAGCTATTCCACTAGCAGTAGTTGTAGTTACACCTTCTTTCGAACGGTTGTTGTTAGTATCACCTGCAGTTGTAGAGATAGTATGCACTTTACCTACATCAGCTTGTGAAGGAGTTCCTGTGAACTGTGCTTCATAAGCAATATTAGGGTCAGCATATACATATGCTTTAGCGTTTGCAGAACCTTGCGTAGTAGTGGTACTTGGCCATTTTCTTGAGAAAATGATTTCACCATCAGTAGCAGTATATTCAACACCATAGAATACACCTAAAGGAGCATCCGTTGCCCCACCTTGTAAAACATATCCAGAAGCTAGTTTAACGACGTCACCTGCGAAGATGTCACCAGTAGCACCACTTTGGATAGCAAACTCGGATGGACGGATTGTTCCTCCAGACATATGATATGCTGGTGTGAATCCATTTGGATCGTTTACATTTGCCATATTATTTCACCTTATGTAAAAAAATAAATTAAGTGCTGATTAATCAGCACCACCTTTTCCAAAGGTAACTCTAGTTTGTCTATTGGGTTTATCAATAGGCATGACTGAGCTACTTTCTCTCATTAGGTTACGATCTACAGCTTCCATCTGGTCATTAGCCATCTGTTCAAAATATTGGCGTCGCTGCTCGACGATCTCGATCGGAATCCTAGCGAGTATCAGACCCCCCACACCGATAACTCCAGCATGTTTACCATCCTCAACAGTAGGTGCATCAAACTCAGGATATTCTTCAGCTCTCACTGGTTCCCATCCTTCACGAATACGTTTAGACATATTCGCTTTGTCATCTTGCCCCATCATTGATTCACGTATCCATCTGTGTACGTATCCATCTGGTGGCTCTGGTGCGTCTAATAAAGACGGTGGTTGCCATGGTTTCGCACGAGATTGTTTATCCCGTGACTCAGCAGATCGAGGAGATCGATCCGATTTAGTGGCTTCAGTTTCCTCATGTATGTCAACTTGTTTTGCCATTTTTAACTCCTATGTTTTCACATGTTTAGCGTAATCTTCAACTGAAACACCTAATCTTTTAGCGATAGCTACTTGACTAGGCGTCAATCGAACAGTGCGTGATTTTTTGGTGCTACGACTAACCCCACGAGAGGGTACTGCAACAACTTCTTTCACGTTATTATTTTGGTTGCTGTTTCCTACCTTAGTAGGAAAAGCCTCCGCCATTCTTTTATCCAACTCAGAATAATATTCATCTGAAGCAGGATCAAATCCTTCGCTTTCTATTAGCTGTTGATGAAAAGCAAAAGCACTACTGGTCATTGCTATGTCATCACCAAACCAAGTATTTCTTTTAGCCCATTCCTGTGCTTTAGGGTCAGGCTGAGCTACTTGCTCTGGTTGAGGAGTTTGAGGTTGAGGAGCGTTTGTTACTACCTCAGCTGCACCCTCTCCTTTGTCATCATCGCTTGGTTTAACACGATTAAGACTTTCTAGCTCAACAGATAATTTAGCTATATCTTTTTGTGCTTGCAACATGATATCAGTATTACCTTCATCATGTGCAGTTCTGTAAGCATCCTCTGCTACTTTAAGCTCAGATGCAACTCTTGCACTATACTCATCATATAGGTTTTTATCTTTTTGTGAAAGGTCTGTTTTAGTTTTATTTAACTGATCTTGTACACTTTGTGCATATTCAATCGCAGCTTTTTCTCTTCTTTCAGCCTCTCTTATTTTATATGTGAGTTTATTTATGCGTTTTTGGACTGAGTCGCTATACTCTTCTATTTCTTCAGTAGTATCCTCAGCCTTAGTTTCTTCTACTACTTCTGTTACCTCTTCAGGCTCAGGAGCTGTAGTTACTTCACCTGTATTAGTATCCTCTACTAAGTCTACCTCTACTACCTCTTCTTCTTTCGTCTCTTCTACTTCTTGCATGGGTTCAGCCATGATTCACCTCTTTTGTGTGCGTGATAAAATTAACCAACTAAGATATCCTCTGGATCATCTATAACTGCTAAAACTTCATCGTCGTTTAATAAACGCAGATCACCACCATCAATCTTGATTCTAGCCCCTGCGTACCTTCCAAAGATTACCCAATCCTTAGCTTTACACCAAGCCCCTTCGGGAAATTTTCGAGCATCTTTGTAAGCATCTGGACCTAATGATACTACGAAACCAACATTAGTAGCTAGTCTTTCCTTTTCTAAAGTTTGTGTAGCTAAAATAATACCACCTTTAGTTTTTTCTTTAGGTACAAAAGGTAATATCAAAAGTCTATAACCTGTAGGACTAGGAAGTTTATCTATTAAAGAATCATCTTCTTGTACAGCCTCAGGGGTATAAACTTCTTTGGGTTCTTCTGGTTCTTTGTCAAAATTTAATTTAACATCTGGGATGGGTTCGGTTTTTGTGGTGCCGTCACCAAAACTTAGTTCACTCATTTTTTTCCTTTGAGTCAAGCAGGTCTATAATTAATTGTTCGGTGAATCTTAGACCTGACAGTTCACCAACAATTTGTCTATAACTTTCCCAATCTTGTACAGCACCATGTAAAAGAGTTTCTTCTAACTGGGCTGTCCTTTCTCTAATCTGTCTTAATAACTTTTCAGTGAAATAAATAGGATCCATTAATTAACATTTCCATTGTCTTCTTGACCAGTAGTTTGCTTTGGTTTTATCACTACCTAAACTTCTACTACGAGCACAATAAGACCTTTTACGTTTTTTGTCTCCAGGGTGTGCTCCTAATTTAGGATCACCAAAAGTAACTCTTTTAACCCTACCAGTTTTAGGGTTTTTAACAAACACTTCACGTGTTTTTTTACCATATCCTGGGTCGCCTTTTTTAATTCTGCGTGGTTTATTAAGAGTTACTTTCCTGCCCTTGTATTCCGGCATGGTTTAACCTATCTCTTACCACTAACACATTTATTGTATTTAGTGCCTTGAGTGGCTTTACCCTTACCCTGTACAGTCTCTTGACCCATACCAAAAACTTTACCGTATAAAATCTCACGGGATCTTTTTGGCACAACACCAAGATCTAACCTTGAAGGAGCAGCCACACCTGTGACTTCTTTGTATTTAGTTGTATCTTTCATGGTTACTTCTTCTTTTTCTTCATCATTTTTTTCTTTTTATTGGCAGCCCCACCTCTGTTCATCATGGTTTTACCATTTTTCTTTTTAGGCTTCATTCTCATAGTTCCAGGCATTTTATGCTCCTTTGTTGTTAGTGTCCGCTGTTCGTATATCTTTCAATATATCCGCATAGGACTTAGTTATATTTTCTCTAGCTTTAAGTAGAGCTTCTTCACGATCCTGTGCTATTCTCATTTCAGCAACAGATTCGCTAGATTCTATTTTAGCTAAATCCACCTGAGTTCGTAAAGTATCAGCTCTATCTTTTTGAGCTAATTTTTCTTTCTCAAGTTCAACTATGGGATTAACCTGAGCATTTTGCTGTGCTTGGATTAATGCCTGTTGTTGACCAGTTACCTGCTGAGTAGCTTGTGCAGCTACTAAGGCTAGTTCGTTCATTACTTCAGGCGGTAAAGGTTGTGTTCCCATATCTGGCAACGGCTGACCTAAGACTTGCTCTATCTGTAATTTATACAACATAGCTTGGTGTTCTTGTATATTAGCACTTATAGCTTGTACTGCTGTAGGATTCTGTTGTGTGTTAGGGTTTTGTAAAAATGCAACGTGTGCTGCTATATATGCTTCATGGTTTTGAAACTCAAACGCTTTTATAGGTTGACCTAACATTGATGCTTGATGTTCAGATATAGGATCACGTGGTGGAACTTCTGGTATAGGCGGTAATATAGCGTCTATATTTTTAACTTCTAAAGCCTCATACATTCTTTTGTATGCTTCTCTTAAATTATGTATTTGAGGTGCTTGACCTGCCATTTGAAGTTGTTGTTGTGCTAACATTACCCTTTGTGACATACTAAAAATATTAGGGTCACTTACTGGAATAATATCAATACGATCATCAAAGTCAGATAATTTTATTTCTTGTTGTCCACCTTCTATAGCGTAAGGGTATGTTGGTGGTAAAAACTTAGAAAAAATATTAGATAATAAACGGAACTCTTTCTTTTGTGCAGAGTGCATTCTTTTGTGTATAGCTGACATTACTTTAGTACCACGTTCTAACATAGCTACAGTAGTTCCTACTGGAAGCTGTTGACTACCTATGTCCCCAACTTGCATATCAGCTATTGAAGCAAACCTTCTACCACTATCTATAAGTAACCCTAATAATTGTGCTAGCACGTTAGATGGCTCTTTGTAAGGTAAAGGCATCAAAGCGTCCCTGATCACTCCTCCTGGAACATCTACATCTCTAAACTCTCCAGGTCTCAATGGCTCATCTTCGCCTTGTACTCGCATACCACGTGCTTTGAAACCAGCTGGTAGGTTACTTAATGTACCAGCATCTATTAACTGTCTTAGTATAGATGTAGCTGACTTAGTTAAACCACCAATCATGTGTATTAAACCAAAGCCATAAAATCCTAATCCTGGCAAGAACTTATAGTGTACAAAATATTCTTTCTTCCTGAACATGTTGTCACCGTTATTCCAGTTTCTGCGTATAGCTAGTATCTCGTTAGTATCTTCTAATATAGTAACTATGTAAGGAACAGCAAAATCATATTCATCAATGCCTTCTAGTTCTAAATCAACGTGTAATTCTAATAAAGTGTACTGATTATAGTCACTTGCTGGTCTTGATATACCTTGCAAGTCATCCATTTTCTCTTTTGCTTCATCATATTCATCAGATCCTGCTTTTCCTATCTCAATATCCCTATAAACTCCGCTTAATTGCATTTTTCTGATGTCATTACCTGTCATATTGACTACGTGTGTAATTCTAGGGCTAGTTTCTAGGTTAGTAGTGTCATAACTGACTACTAAATCGTCTGCTTTTACAAAAGTTGCTGCTGCACGGTCTAAAATACTGTTAAAATAGACTTTTTTGAAAGCAGAACCAGAAAGTGGTAGATAAAATAGCAAAGAATCCATCTCTGCATCATAATCTTGCATAACTTCGGTGATTTGGTAGTTCATAAACTCCTTAACACGCTTAGATTGTGCTAAAGTTTCGCTATTTTCGTCACCAACTATCCTAGTTGATACTGGTCCACTCGGTGGAAGTAATTCTTTATAGGCTTGTGCTTGAAATTGTGTGGTTGCCTCTGACAAAAGTGGGTGAGTTACCCCTGCTGCTCCAGGAAAAGGTTCTTCTCTATCCTCTGTTTGTATGCCAAGTAGGTCTAAACCTTTAGTAAATCCATCTAACCACTCCTGTCTTGACTCTTTGTCTTCTTCAAAATCAGAAACTAACTGTGAAGCCATTGACTTAAGTGTTGCTTCATCTAAAACTTCGGCTAAATTAACTTCATGATCAGTAATTATAGTTTCACTTGTTTCTTCAACCGCCCTCATATTACCATCAGGACCAAGTTCAAAAGTTTGAGTCTCTTCAGTTTGTATGTTAGGGTCTTCTGGTAGTTCTATGGTTAGTTGTTCTTCAGCAGGATCATCTAAACCTAATGCTGATTGACCACCTTTGGGGTATCTTTGCTTTTCTATTGCCATAATTATAACTTGAGGTTATTAATAATAACTCATTTTCTTTCTATATAATACTTCTTCTTCATAATCGTTCGGCAGTTGTATAAAGCCACCTTGCCTAAAACGCATTAACGCTTGGGTGGTTGAGTCAACCAAGTCATCATGATCACCTGACGGAAACGCTGCACATTCTTCAATAACTTCCCATGCCCATTTTTTATCTGGGTACCAAACCATGCCTGATTCAAATAAAGGAGCACATGCATTCACCCTAGCAACTTTGTCATTACCTCTAGATGGAGTAAAAGTTTGTACAGGTATGCCTATGTTACGCAACTCTTGAGTAAGTGGTAGCCCACTTGCTTTAGCCTCAATAATTACTACATCAGGTTCCCAGTGTTCATACTGTTCAAAAGCTACTGCTTTAAGTTCAGGAAAGTTGTACCTACCTTTGATAGTATCTAAAAGTATAATGTGTGGAGCATTACCGTCGTAAATCTCATCACTTTCACCTATACGACCTTCTGGATAAAAAACTCCCCACGTAGTAATAGCTGAGTAATCTGCCATCTCTTTTTTCAAAAACGCTGTATCATAACTCTGTATAATATATTCACACTCTGGTGGTTTTTCACTTTGCCATTCTTTCCACCAATCACGCTTTATAAGTGCACCTTCCTCACTCGTAGGGTTCTGCATATATTGTGCGTGCCACTTAGGACCACCTTGTAGTGATGCTTTTACACCCTCTAATTCTTCAAGTGACCAGTAGTTTTCCCACAGTGGTTTACCGCTAGGTAGTATAGCAGGTAATTCTATAACTTCCCATTGATCTGCTTTAGGATCTCTAGCTGCATCTTTTATTAATTTACCAGTAAGATCGTTTACGTTCCACCTTGTCATAACTATAACGATGGCACCTCCAGGTTGTAAACGCTGTCTTGGTCCAGAAGTATACCACTCGTAAGTATCTTCTAGTGCAACTTTTGATAATGCATCTTGCTCTGAGTGTGGGTCATCAATAATAAATAGATCCGCACCACGACCAGCTAACGCACCACCTGTTCCTACTGCATAATACTCACCACGTTTTTTACTATCACGTTTATCTTGTGTTTCCCATTTACCTGCAGCTTTTGAATCAGGGTTTATTAAAACATCAGGAAAAACTTTCTCAAAATCATCCGTCATCATAAGGTCACGAATCTTTCTACCAAACTTCACAGCTAGATCTGCAGTGTGGGTCGCTTGGAGTATTTTGAGTGAGGGATTGCGACCCACGAGATATGCTGGAAAATAATGACTCGCAAACTCTGATTTAGTATGACGAGGGGGCATATTGATTATTAACCTTTTTACTTTGCCCTCAGCTATACGATCAAACGCTTTAGCCATTTTCACATGATGTGGACCTTCTATAAAAGATGGCCATTGTGATTTAACAAAAGATAAAAAATCATTTTGACACGTTTCTACACGGTCAATCTCTTTGAGTCTTTCTGTAAGTTTTAAATGTTCTTTTAGTACAGACTCAGGTAAATTAGCTAAATTATTTTTTTCTTCTATTTTGCTCATTTAACTCCTGAAGTCTTTTTATAAAATCAGGGTTTTCAACTAGTGGTGTGTTAGGGTCAGTTTTAGGTGGTGGATTATCACCGTACTTTAAGTTCATCAATAGTCTTTTATTTGGTTCTGTTTGACCTTGGATACTTTTCATAAACTCCGCATCATCTAATAACCCCAGCTCTCTTCTAAGTGCAGCCATGTCTTCGTTTGCTTCATCAATTAATTTACTACCAAAAGCCTCTTCACCAGCATCACCGCTTTGAGATCCTACCCTCTGTGAAGTTTGTCCTTTATTGAATTTATTTTGTGCAGCTTCTGCTTTTTTAAGGAATGGACCCACGGGAAATGGACCAAGACGCAAGTATGACATTGGATCATTAGGGTCACCTAATAAAAAAGAAGCTATACCTTTTAGATCTATACCAGTGTCTGTGGGTGTTCTACTTTTTGTTGATTTTTCTGCCATGTTTCCTCCTTATAGCTTCTTTACCTTTTTTAGCAATACTTGCTTGTTCTTTTTTACCAGAGACTTTGGCTCGTTGTTCCATGACGGTAAGTATTTGAATTTTTCTAGCAAAAGGTTTATTAATTTTTTTAACTTTTGCCACAGTTGCTCTGGCGTCTGCTGGTGTAGCATACTTGATCCTGACTGTGTCTTTTGGATTTTCATCAGTGTATAATCTTCTACTTGATCCTTTAGGTTTTTTACCAGTACCTTTTTTAGGATCTTTTTTTCTTGGCATTATTTCACAGTAAAAAGTTTTTTAGCTTTGTTGATGGTTTTAGTGTCACTCTTTGATAACCATACACCCCAGCCCATGGAAGCTAATATAACCCCCAATACTAAACCTAATAATAATTCCATTTATTACCTCTCGTTTTTACTTCTACCTAACAAGTCCTCTATACGTTTAGCCTTCTCTTCTACACTATCAGCGTGTAGTTCAGGGTCCACGACCTTGGCGATCTTTAGTGTAGAGATCTTTTCGTTTGGTACGTATCGCCAAGTATAACCGTCATCCGAATAAATACCAAACACTGTTTGAGACATTCCTATCTTTATAATCATGGCTTGGTTACCATCTAATATGACTCGATCGCCTTCTTTGAAGCTTGAACCGAAACGAAACATGGCACCTTTGACGAAGCTCGTTGCCCAGTCTTTAATAGCTAAACCTATAAGGAGAGTTAGCAAGAACCCAATTAATTCAATGTAATAGTCTGATAACTCTATCGCTGGCATAAAAATTTTGCAAAAAATTTTTTGTTGTCGTTGTCTCTGAAAACTATCATATAGCGGTTGGGGGGTAAAGTAAAATCATAGGTAAATGAGAGTCAAAAACTTAACAAGGGTCGGGTGGGTGGGCACCACGAAAGTAAAGGGGGTGGGGGGGCATATAACTAAAAGTTATATACATATATTAGAATTTATTTTCTTTTATTTATAGTTTACTTTGATTAACTAGTATACTAAAATATATATAAGTTAATAAGTTAAAAGGGTATTTATTAACTTAATAAAGATAATCACCCTTAATATAGGTAATACTATGAAAAATATTGATTTTAATAAAAAACTCGTTTTAGGCGATAATTACGCTAGGGTTAGGGCTGAACATAACGTAGGTATGTATAAGTCCTGGGTTGGTCTTACTTTTCAAAAGGCTAAGGATCAAAAGCTAGGGGTAAAAGCTGATTTCAGCTACGCCCTTAAAAACGGATTTATCAAGTATCAATCCTAAGTAAGTCGGGGGGGTCAAAAGCCCCCCCTTCTTTTTTCCGTCCTAATCAAGTGCAAGTCCAAGTTCCAATAACCACGCACCACTGACCACCGTCCATAATCCAAGGTTCTGATGCGATCTGCGATCGACCCTGACAATCGTAACTGTGCGATCACAATGCGATGCGAGTGCGATGGTCAATGGTCCAAGTACAAGTTCCCAAGAGACACGATCATGATCACATGGTCCATGGATCTTGGGGGGTGTGCGAGTGCGATCACAATGTGATGTGAATATTAGCCAATGCGATCATCTGCCATAGTTCATGGTCCATGGTTCATAGCTTTTGGGTCGTGTGTCTGAGTCCGTGGATTGCTGGTTCTTATATAGGGTCTAGAATATTCCTAAGTCATATATCATTTATCTTTCACATGCTTTATGTTCACTAAGTATAACGCCCCAAGAACCACCCACCATGGTCCATATTACATCGTCCTAGTCAATAGGTCGCCAATATAATAGCCAATATCCACACTAGAAGGATCTATTACAGTCGTTCCAGTCCTATGGTTATTGGCTTATTAGTAAAAGATGTGGAAAAATAAAAAAGGAGCAGACATTCCTGCCTGCTCCTAATAGGTAATCACTTAAAACATATTATTGTAGTGATAAGGGTTTTCAAGATCTAAATAATTTAAACCAAGACTCCTACTAACAAAGTCAACAACATGCCCAGCACCTACACCACAACCTTTACCTACGAAGTCTGGGAACACTTCACTCAGATCATAACCCGAGTGTTGTTCACCATGTATGAACTCTAGAGCACAGTAAGTAACACGATTTTTATTATTATCCCACTGTTCTTTTAACTGACCAGCTTCACGAGCATAAGCACCTGATAAGATATCAGTTAATAAAGGTGACAACAAATAGCGTTGGGCAGGTGGTATTTCTAAGATGATACACGAGCCAGATTCTTCACCCCACTGAGCATAAACCATAGGAATACTACCGCTAAAGTCTTCAGGTAAATATTTTTCTTGAGTCATAAACTCAACCAAGCCACTATCATTAATATATAAATCATCAGGACTTAGTTCAAAGTATTGAAGCCGATAAAATGGCATATGATGTTCAGCCACCGCTTGAACGACAGGCTGAACGTAGTTGACATATTTTTCTAGATTATTCATAAAACCTCCTTAATAGTTAAAATATAAGTATAAGCTGGATCACATTCCTTCCTAGCATTACTCGGTAACTTTTTTATGACGGAACAAGAAGCATTGATACTCGACTTCATAAATAAAATGAGCTATATAGATCCAGTCATCGTCTTCCATTTTATAAATATATAAACCAACACCACCGTGAGCTCCATCAACATTACCAGCTGACATAGATTGTTGGTCAAACATTTTAAATTTATCTAGATATTTATCAACAACGATAGCTACTTCACTAGGATCGTCCATAGCTTGTTCCATATGATCATCTACGACAGATTCCCATACAAACACGTTCCCTGATTTAAATTTAATAGGACTGTTCATAATGCCTCCACTGTAAAAGGTTCATTAGCTAACCATCTTTCTTGTAAACTAGAACCACCGACAAAAAAGAACTGACGGCTGTCATCTTTTTGGTCAACCGCTACAATATCACAGCTCTCCCAGTTTAAAAGTATATGATCATCAGTTAAATCCTGCACAGGTCTAGTACCTAAACGCTCATCAACCACCTTGGACCAAAGAGCATCATACATATCCAAGACATACTCTGCATCTTTTAATCTACCACTAAACACTTTCAGACGACCTTCAGGACTAGCCACACTATAACCAGTCTTGCGTCTTCTAAACATAGGGGTATTATGTGGATCAATAATGTAAACATCGAAAAGATCTGTACTTTTATATAATTTTGCCATTTTGTTGTAACCTCCTTAATTAGTTATTAATAAAGTATAGGCGGGATCGCTAGCATTCCTAGCATTAGTCAGTAGACTGTTTAATCTTTTTTAAACCGAACAGGCTTATATTCTTCCCACATGATACGTTTAAGTTCTTCAGTATCTTCTTGTACATAATACTCGCCCACTTTATATTTTTCTATGTACGCTATGGCATCGCCAGTCAATGTGCAGCGACCGTATAGGTCTTCAAGGTTTAGTGTTTGATAATAGTCACGATCAAAACCAGAGTTGATATCTGATTTACTAAAGATAGCTTTTCTTTGTTCATATTGATCCTGCCTCATACATGTTTCACTACAGTAATAACCTGTTGGTTTCTCAGGCTCAAAAACTTTTTCGCATCTTAGGCAGTTCTTTTTCATATAAATTTCTTTTCATTAAAGTCAACATACTTTAAATGATTGTCTTCATCATCCATCCAAAATATATCACGGTCTCTACTAAACCCCAACTCCTCTAACAAAAGAACAAGTAACTCGGTCTTAATATTATCTTGATTTAAGTACTCGCCTAAGTAATCCCACATCTCTTCTTCTGATTCAGCTAAGCACTCCTCGGTTTTAGGATCAAATAAAACTAACTTCATGTCTTCAATAGTGCTTTTCATAGACCTCCTAAATAAAATGCCCCTCAAAAGAGGGGCACTTGGGTTATTTACTGGATGACTCCAAGGTGTAAAAACCTTTATCAACATCATACTTGATGTCTCTAGCATCCATCCTGCGTGACTCTAACGCTTCACGGACAGTCTTGCCGTGAAAGTCATTGACACGCTCTAGGTTATGTTGTACCCTCGGCATCTTACCAGTTTTGGTAATTACTGAGTCAGGATCTAAGTTACCTAGATTAATCCTAACACTGTTAGTCTCAGCAATCTTAGATAGCTGACCCTTAGCAACAGTAGGTGTTGGTTTGACAGGAGCTTTTTTAGTCACTCCTGGTTTCTTTTTAACAGCTGTTTTAGCCATAATATTTACTCCGATTTATTTAAGGTATTACTGGCACATGCCAAACCTTAGTATATATATTAAAGTAGAAGAATACCATAGTAAATAACAATCTAATGATCATCTCCTGGAACACGGTCACGGTAATCGTAAACTTGGATGTCACCTCGTTTACCTACCCAACCGATTGTCATTTCTTCGGTATCCCTAATGATCCAGCCACCTTTGCGTAACGACGAATAATCCTTACAAGGTTTTTTCTCAAAACCTTTTGGTGTCTTTTTCAAAAACTTAAGTTCAGCTTCTTCAAACGTCATAGTTCAAACTCAGATAAATCTTCATCTATTTCTGCTTTTACATCTTCAGGGAAGCTATCGTAATGACTCATAACTTTATCAAATGCTTTTTCAAAGTCAGCATCACGCTGTGGATCATTATAGTATTTACTATGGTACGGAACATTAGCATAGAAGTCTGAAAACTTATAAAGTTCCCTTGACAAGTCGTAGTGCTCATCATCTAAGATAAAGCCCTCACGAACTAAAAACTTTCTCAGTTTTACATAATTGCCATACTCTTTTTTATCGTGATCAATATCGCTATCATCGTGCCAATATAAATTACACTCTCTAAACAAGTAGTACAAGAAGCCACGAATAATACGAGCTTCATGATCTTTTTCTGCTATAATCATCTTCCTTGACCTCGATATGATTTAAATGATCTACGTTTATTTTTATTCATGGTACTAAAACCTATGTTGCGGTGATTACCTTGAGAAGTTTTTTTACCACGAGCTCCTGTTTTTGATAGGTGTTCAACTTTACCACCTCTAGCCTTAGTTACCATTGTACACCCCCGAACAACAACCACATAAAAATATCCCTGATTGTTGTACTACAGCTTCTTTACCACAGTAGTCACACTCAATAACTGGATCCTCATATTTAAACAAGCTCATTTTCTAAACCCTCCTTAAATTTTCGTATGCGATTATAAAGTTCCTTAGACCTAAATCCCCTACCCCAAGCATTACTCGTAGCGTCTAAGCCTAAAGCAACGCAGATAGCAGCAAGAAAGTCATTATGATACACAGCATAAGTTTCATCCATGACTTGACCGTCACTACCAAAAATGGTTTCCTTGCCGATAGGGTTATCGTAACCTATAGGTTTAGATTTATGGTTTCTGACGAGGTCATCAACTAACTCGCTAGGTACTCCAGCATCTTTGTACATCTCAGCACGGTAAAAACCATGACCGTCAACAAAGACACAGGTCTCATACCAAAGACGCATTGAGTCTTTGACTTTAGCTTTAAGTTCTTGATTCATAATATTTACTCCTTTATAGTTAAAAAGTAATTATTACCTAGATCGGTTTTAGTCCTTAGCATTATCCTAAGTTTTAGGGGAGTGTTTGCTGTGTTAGATTAATCCGCTATGAAAGGTAAAAACAATAAACCCCGACTGTCAAGGATATCACACACATCTAACTTTGGGCAGCCCACCAGCAAACAAGCAGGAGAGGAAGTCTGACAGTCTCTCATTGTCATGCTAATTGGTCAACCTATTAGCATGATAATTCTTAAACATTTTCCAGAGTATTTCTCTAGGCTTTACAAGATTAATATAATCAAGATGTTCCCATTTATCATAATAATTTCTAAGCTGTAGCTGTCTTGATGCTTTCACTAATGAACTTAGTTTTTGTACAAACAGCATGGTATACGGAACAGGATCAACGTCACTATAGTCACTAGTACCAAACTGCTCTTCAGCTTCATCACTGTTATCTGGGTGAAAGTCCATTAAATAAATATCATCTTTGTAATAGTGTATATAGTTACCATACTTACAATAAGAAGACAACTCTGCTTTTGATCTATCATCAGTAGTAGAGGCAAGTATTAAAACTTCCTCTTTACTAGGATCAAAAGTAGGAATCATCTTGTCGTAAAAGGCAGGACTAAATAAAGTGCTGTTGACTTCTATTCTTAGTTTCCCAGAGTCGAGTATAGATTTAGCAAATGGACAGAGAAGTTCACCGCTAGTGTTTGGGTTAGGATGATTAAGAAAGTTATTAATCCAATTATGAATATCCTGACGTATCTCATTCTTGTATGATTGAATCATATAATCTCCCGTCCTTACCCACTTTTAGACTATGCCACTCTTCATATTTTTCTTGTCTCCTAAACACATCGCTACGCATGAACTGTTCTAAATAATCTTCATCAGACCAATCACTAGGGTAGACACGTGGGTTCTCCTCGCCCTTGTGTAATTCTTCTATAGTACCGTCTTGATATCTTGTTTCAGCTATACCATCATGGTAGTAATACATGATCGGTGACATGCCCCACTCTTTAGCTTTTTGCATTAAGTGAACTCTTATAACTTCGTTAGTGTATTGTGTCATGTTACCTCCCTATATGTTTGATGTCTTTTTTAGGTATAACTTGATAGGCTCCCTTGTTGTAAGCAGGGGCGATAGTGTATTGGCTACTGATACGTCTACGTTCTTCAGGTGTCATGCGTTTTTCTTTTGTACTCATAAGTTCCTCCATATAAATTAATTAAGTAAACTTATTTAGCCCGACATCGTTATGATGGTAAAGGACTAGTCAGTATTATCTATTTCTTCGTAATCGCCTTCGATAAACTTACCTTGTGGCAGTATACCACCAGTCTCATGATAAAGTTGTTTCATTCTTTCTAACACTTCATCTTTTGACATAGTGTCAACTCTATTAACAGTAAGTTCACTACGATTAACATACAGACCTGCTGCCTTACCACGAGCCACTTCTGCTGTTACAGCTGCACTGAAAGCATTATTACGCATAGCACCATCCCGTATATCTTTTAAATCAGTAAGGTGAGTAGTAAGGCTCAACTCAGCTTTATCTGCTGCTCTAGTCTGTAGGGTTTTTATTCTGTCTTGTACTAGGGGATATTGATCACTGGTAAGGGTAGTGCCTGCTTTACCAGCATTTTTTTCTGAGTAACCAGCTTCTATAGCAGCATCTTTTTTGGACATACCTTTAGCCACTGCTTGAGCAAACTTCTCTTGTTTAGGTGTCAGTTTCATCAGGCAACCTTTGTACTAAGATTTGAAAGTTGTTATGAAACCATGGTTTAATATTAGTGGTAAATCTTTTACCATATCTCTTAGCATATTTGTAAACTGAGTCAGCTATTTTATTAGCTTCTTTCCTGCTCTCACAAGTACGGAAAAAACCGTCACCTTGCTTCATAGTTTTAAGATTATATTTATCAGGCATCAATCCTCCACACACGTAAAAAAGTTTGATCATCTTCCATAACTTTACGAGTTACAAACTTTTTATCGTTCCTGCGTCCATAGTTACTAACAGCAGTTCTAACTTTAACAGCATCAGTATCGTTAAATGGTATAGCAAAACTGTCACCTACCTCCATTTTCCACAAATCATATTTGTTTCTGCTGGGGGTTTTAAGTTCAGGGATAGGAATATCTTTAGTAATTTCCATTAATGTACCTCTTTGTTTTGAAAAAGTTCGACTAATGTTTCTGTAGCATCACCTAAAGACTCATAACTACGCCACAAATCCATATCACAGTCGAGTACTATTTGATTTAATCCAGGAACCCATACAGATATTCTCATGTGTGGTTCACACTTTTTACCCTCTTTGTGTTCATGAACCATGAGTGGTGAAGCTATAAAAACAGTGTCCTCATTTAGTTCGTTATAATTTTCTTTTATATTAGTGAATAAAAAATCAATGTTCAATACTCTATTATATTTTCTCTTAGTGGATAGGTTGATAAGTTCTCTCAGATCTTTCCAAGTTAAACTTTTTTTTAAACTTTCTTTGCTCATAAAATGCTCCTTAGTTAATAATAGTAAATATTATAACAGATCGTAATTAAAGTAAAGATTAGTGTAAAGTATCGTAGTCTTCTTGTATGTTGCCATAATAAAAAATCGCAGAGTCAAGACCGATTTTCATTACAGTTGATAGGCTGTGAAAGTCAATATCATCGTAACTTAATTCAGAATCTTCGCTTTGATCTTCAGCCATACGGATGGCAGCTGCAACGGCACCAAAGAGCATGGCACCTGAGATAAGGTGAGTAGGTAGTCCTCTTTCAATAGCTCTTTCACGAGCTACAGCTACGAGTTCCTCAGCCAACTCTTGTGTAAGGTCTGCTAGTTCCTCGTAGCTGTAATCTCTCATTATGCTGCCTTAGCGTATTCGACGGCTAAATCCATCGCTTTATTCTTAAGGTTAGCACGTCCACCAAACCATGCGTTGTGTAACGAAGCATCTCTATCACGACCCCACTTATGGTCAATGACGTAAGTAACTGCATTCGCTGCACCCCACCAAGTCCCTTTAGAGGACTTCATGTTGGCTCCAGGTTGTGTCTCTAATGAAGAATGCACAAGGGAAGGAATCATCTTAAACTCGTCAAGCATAGTTTGACGATTAGCGATAGCCCTTATTTCAGTAGTTTTTTCCATCTCAGACTGTTGTTTTAGTAAGTCAGGTTGAAGTAACTCACTAATGTATGATACTACCTTTTCTTGTGTATAGCTCTTAGAACTTAAGAACTCTGCCTGCTCTTTGTATAGACTCATTTGGTCATCAGCTATACCTAGTGCTTGCTCAGCAGCGTATATCAAGTCGTTGTCGAACACTTGTGTATGACTCATTTTAAACGAGCCCATAGTGTCCTTCATACCTAGAGCATAACTCAAAGTATTGTTACACACAACTCTTATAGGAGTAAACCTAATCTCATTAGCTTTACCCCAAGTGTGGGACACGCTTAATAATAAGTAACCTAAAACACGGTCATCTCCAGGAAGAGTAAAGCCATCATTAATTTTGGCTAAACCCCAAACCTGCTCACCGTTTTTAAGTGAACCAGCGGTATCCATCTTCATATTACCAGCATCAGTAAACTTTTTAAAGAACTTAAAAGCATCCTTATTCTGGGTTGGTATGAACTTGGGACCGACTGGACCAAAGGTTTTATTATCACTATCCCTAACCAACACTGAGTACTTGTCAACAAATAACAAGTCATCACTAGCGTTGACATCAGGGTCAGCGTGTGTGTAAAGATGTCTTTTACTAACTGTCCAATTAAGTCCAGCTTGTACAAGCATCTCGTCGGGAGTTAAGTTATCTTCAACTTTCACTCCTAAGCCATGCCAGGGAACTTGCCCAGCGTAAGCCATAGTTTCAACTTGGTGTGCCATATTTATACCTCCTTTGTTATATGGTTAAAAGTTACCTAATAACTTATAGGGGATTAAATTAATTTATAGGATATTGGTTACTTTTTTTGAGATCCTCTTCAAGCTCTCTTTTTTGTCTAGGTGTGTAACCTAAGTTCCAACAGTTAATAACGATAAGTTTCTTTTGATTATCTGAGTATGTGTTCCACTCCCTAATTTCTTGGTCAGTTCTGCCACATCCCTTACAGGTAGTATCTCCCCACTGAGTTACAGAGCATGTGCCGATACAAGGAGAATCAGCTAAACTCGTAGTCCTGTGTAAACTTTTCTGTGCCATTTTTAATTAAGCGTATATTATTTTCCCTTAACCACGCACGCATAAGTTCGTTTACATAACTCTTACCCATGTGTGAGTAGTTTGTTCTAAAGTCCCTATTGATATCATTATATACCTTTAATCCTTTATAGTAATCACTCATGCCTATCTTTGACATCCTAATAATTTGCCACACTCTCTGTTTTGACATGTCGTACTTATAGCCTAAATCTTCTAATGTAATATCACTGTTAGTGTATAACATGTATATTTCAAAGTACAGTTTTTTTCTCTCAGTTTTTTTCATCTGTTACTTAGCAAAATACTCCTTATAATCTTCAACACTCCCCCAGTTTACACCTATCTCAGCATCAACTTTATTAGGAACTTTAAGTGTAACACAGTCACGCATAATCTCAACTACTATGTCACACTCTTTTTTATCCCCCACTGAAATATCTAATTCATCGTGTACTTGAGCATGTGCTAAAAACCCCTCCCTATACAAATTTAACATTGCTTTCTTAGTCATATCTGCTGCTGAACCTTGTATTAATCGATTCATAGCTTTATATGTAAAAGCCCTTTTAATTTTATCTCCATAAACCTCTATAGCTTTCTCGTAAGGATACGGAGTATTTCTATCAAACTTTGGCTCGTATAAGTTAAACCTACACTTACGACCTAATAGTGTGGTTATGTACCCTCTATTAGCAGCCAGTCGTGCTGCACTGTCTCGTAGACCACGGACAAAAGGCACTCTTGCATGGTACTGTTCAAACAACCTTTCCGCTTCTTCTACACTTATACCTAACTGCTTAGTCAGCTTTTCTTTACCCATACCGTAGCTTAGACCAAGATTAATATCTTTTGCCTCTTTACGACTTATGTTAGCCATGTCAGCAACTATCTGGTGAAAGTCTGCATTTTCGTTACGGTACTCATCTGCAGCTTCTTGTGCCCCTTGTTGATTAGTCATTACAGAATAATGCACAGTAAGTCTAGGTTCTTGTTGTGAGTAATCAAAACAACCCCAGTGCATATCTTCTTCAGGTAAAAACAAAGAACGTATCATAGGTCCAAGTTCTGGGTCTCTAGCAGGTACTTGCTGTAAGTTAGGGTTACTTGAACTAAACCTTCCTGTAACAGTACCACCGTCGTCTGACCTTAATGGGTGTAACTCACCGTGCAACCTACCTTTGACCTGATGTTCCATAATCATCTTATCTATAAAAGTAGTTCTAGCTTTATTGATTTTTCTAGCCTTACCGATAGCTAAAGGCAACTTATGGTTATGATCTTCTAACCACACAGCTGTAAAACTTGGAGCTTTTAATTTAGGCGAGGTAGGGTAGCTTAACCCAGCTCTATCAAATACCTGTGCCACAGAGGCTGCTGACCATAGATCAGGGCGATAGCCATAATCTTTTTTAATTTGATCAAGTAATTTGTTTTCTTCCTTCTCTAGTTTTTTACCGACCTGTTCAGCTTTATCTAAGTCAACTCTTACACCACGTTTACGCATGTCAATTAATACTCTAATGAGTGATGACTCAAGCTCATATATTTCCTCTACACCCTCCTCTACTAATTTCTTTTTTAATACCTGCCATAACCTGTAAGTTAAGTCAGCATCTTGTTCTCCATATAAACCTACATACTTAGGTTCTAATTTATACATCTCTGACTTAGGATTAATACCTAAAGCCTCTGCTGCCTCTGTCAACAGGGACTCATCTTTTATTTCATTTAAAAACCTTTTACCTAAATTATTTAATGAATAACTGTACTCATTTTCATTTATTAAAGGAGCAGCCATCATAGTATCGTGTATCTTACCATTAATAATAAAGCCTTCAGATAATAACCAACCTACGTCATACTGTGCGTTATGAAAAATTTTATCGTTCTTACAAACTAATAAATTAGCTAACCACCTGTAAACCACACCTTTATCTAAATTAGCACCGTTCTCATGAGCTACAGGAAAATAACCCTTGTATCCTTCAGTAGCGACACAGATACCTATAATCCTACCTTGACCTAATGCCCAGCTTGGACCATGAGTAAGTAGCAAAGGATCATAAGTTTCTAAATCTATGGCTATTTCTTTAGCAGTAGTTAGATTAGGAAAACTTGTAGGCGGACTCCAATCAGAGTCTGGTTTAAAAAAAGACTCTTGTAACATTATTTCTTATAATGATGTTCTAGCATATAGCTTTCTATTAATAAACAATATCTCCTTAAATCTCGTATGTCATCTAATATGCCTTCATCAGACATGTCCTCTTTTATAGCCTCAAATAAATCATACTTTTTATTTTTAGATTGGTTCTCTATACGATCCCATTTACGAGCTAAATTCATAAACGCACTTATACCGTCATACTTACGCCAACTATCCCCATAAGACTTCTCTGACTTTTCAAGGTCATCAACGTCTTTCATAGCTAATATTTTTATCATTTTTATATTTGTTGTCATACTGCAGCCTCTCTACACATATTTTGTCTACCAAAGTAGCACCATTTACATTTGAACTTTTGAGGTTTAGCAGGAAACTCAGTAGCTTCTGTCATCTCAATAGCCCTCACTTCTATTTTATTTCTTTTTATATTGATACTGTCTTGATCATAAACATATTTGTCAATCTTATTATGATCTAAATACCACATCTCTGTAATAATTTTTTCTAGTTCGGGGTAGCGTTTCAAAGCTATAGAACCATATAGCTCACACTGTTCTTTATGTGCATCTTGATTACCATCATAACGACCAGTTTTAAAGTCAATGACCCTAGCTTCTTTACTATTACCCTCGTCATAAACAAACGCATCTACTTTAGCTCTGCCCCAAGTATCCTCTTCAAACCAACCAGTTTTTTCCCATTCTTTGGTAAAAGCCCAGTCACTTTCACATATCACTTGACCCTTTTCATGTAAGTCTTTTAATAAATTAAAACCGTCTTCAAAGTCTTTTAACTCTTTTGGTATTTCATCAAAGTGCCCACGGATGTATTCCTCACACAGTTTATGCATATCTTTACCACGGTCCATAGCTGGACTTCCAGGTTCCTTTATCCTTTTTACAAATTTAAATTCAGCTTGTTTGGGACATTTTTCAAAACAGGATAACCTGCTATAAGACCATTGGTGTATCATTGAATCTCCTTATTTAACACGAGCAGTGAGCCACTCAAAGCAGGCTTTAGCCCAGTCGGTTGCTTTACAGTATTGTATTTCAAGTAAAGCCTCTTCCTTACTAACTTCTTTGGATAAATACCATGCGTCTTGTATAGGACACGCTACTTCTAAGAAAAAGGGATCAGTATCAGGACTCATATCAGTAAAAGGTTTGCGATCTATGAAAGAGTGTAAGTCACTCGTCCACTTCTTGTAATCTGTATTTACCATCTGATAAGGCTCTACTTCTTCTATTGTATAAGGGTTTTTTGATAAAAGATATTTTGTTGTATAAAAATCAAAGGCATCTCTTTTCATCATCTCTTCATATATTTCGTCATATATCTTTTTATATGCATGATAGTTATTACTAATCTGTCTATACTTACCGACCTTTACACCTATAGCACTAGCCACGTATTCTTGTAACATAGAAAGGTGTACTGCGTTTGCCCCATACGCTCCCCAGATTATATCGTTTGACCTATTACAGACAGTCATCTCTAATACAGGGTAGCCCATCTGTTCACAATGACGGACAAGGAAATATATATGGGTATTACAAGGCACATCAACACCGTTCCTATTTAAGTCTTCTACAGCATCCCACATCTGTAATACACATCGCCTGTCTGATTTATTTTTATTTAGCCTATCGATAATTATTTGTAGCTGATCTTTATTAAAATACTCTCTCCATCGCCAACCGTAAGCTCCCCATAAGATCTCACCATCATCACTGTACTCTCTCATGCGTTTGTTATAAAACTCCATGGACTTTAGATCATTACGACCTGCTAACATCCATAGTCCCTCCATAAAATGGAAAAAGGGGTTAGCATCTCTTTCCTCCCAAAAAATAACTCTTTCTGTAGGCTCTGTAAATATTGTGGTTACAGGTTCAGGACAAACATATGCTTGACCATTCCTTGTTATTTCAATATTATGGTCTTCTTGTAAAAGGTTCATACCTTGTAAGAAGGCATCCTCTACGTTCCTAACTGTTAATACTTGCATTTTTAACCTCTATATGCTTTTTTCCAACTTATGATTACATCCTTACGAGGTAATCCATTCCAAGCTGTTTTAGTTTGTTTTTCAACCACCTTGACATAATCAGGGTGTAACTCATGCAGCCTTTCAGCCCCCTCATTATGTACATCAATAGTTCTCCATTCACTACACCCACCTTTAGCGTTCGAAGACTTTTGACCCTGAGCATAGTAAAAACTTATCTTACTGGCTCTACCTCTTCTTAATAGTTGTAAGGCTATGTCAAAATCCTCCATCACTTTAGTTCTCCCCCACTCTACGTCATCAGGAAAAACATCTAAGTTGTAACCTAATACCCTCATATACCTAGTGTTCTCTACAGATAAATCTTCTACACGGTTGTTACCTTCTCTAGCACTAATTCCTACATGAGCATAGTCCTGACTCATCCACTCATCAAGCAAACCAAACAAGGCTGGGTACTCATTTGATTCTAGATAACGTAAGTGCCAATCTGTTGGACTTTTACGAACATAAAAACGTAAGTCATCGTCTAACATAACTATACGAGAGTCATCTGTATTTTCTACAATGTACTTACGCTTTGGACCTATACCTATACAGTCTTTAGGTACAATCATCTTAGGTGTATCTTTATATTTAAAGTATTCATCTTTTTCGTCTTCGTCTATTACTAAGACTACAGAACCATCTGTCTGCATTTCTTTAGGAAACCATTTTAAAGTTTCTTGATTAAGCGGTCTTCCTCTAGTGGGAATATAAATTTTCATTGTTCCTCCTTATAAGTTAAATCTCTAAAATAAATTCTTGTAATGTATCTTCTGATAATAGCAGTTACAGTTATTACAGTAGTTTGTATTATTGATATTAATAGTGCGTCTTGAGTAAACATCAACATTAGAAATAAAACTAACCAAGATAAAGGGAAATTTATTATGAACCCTAAACTTGTATCTGTAACCGATTCTAATAACGCTTTACGATCTATTTGCATAGTTATATTTTGCTCTAGGTCTACCTTGCCCTAGCCTCACTCTTTCGTACTTATCAAACTCACATAAGTTATGTTCAATATCTCTCATCTCTAACCACCTTGTAAAATGCCCTTCTAAATGATAAGGAGACTCTTCAAGTAACTCTTTCATCTCGTTTACCCACTCCTCCATAGTCATGCGGTTATCTAAATCATAACCATTAATTCTGTTGATACCACGTTTAGCACCTGGACCTGGATTAGCCCAGCTATGTATATCTACAGCATTACCTAAGTGATGAGTGTGTCTTAAGTCGGTAACGACCTCATAAGCCATAAAACCACTAAATCCTGGATATGGTAGATAATTACGCCATGTTGATTCTAATGAATAACCCAGTATCTCTGGGTGTTTATTATACAAGGGAGTTAAAATTTTATCTACTGTTTGCTCAATCTTAGAACCACCTAAAGTTCCTGTCAACATATAAGCACCTGTGTAGACTTTTTCTCCTGCATCCTTCCTTGCTTGCATAATAGCTTTAACCTCTCTAGGCTTCCACTCTACAGGAAAACCTATGTCGGCTAAAGTATCTGGCCAATTAATTTGCCTAGCTACCGCCATAGCGAAAGGTAGATTGGGGTGGTCAGCGTATGGCTCTCTCCAGTTTTCTCTTATCCATTTAGTAACACGGTCATCCTCTCTAGATACGTTACAAAAACTAAACTCCTTTAATATTTTATCCTCTGTCCAAGGTGGGTTCATACCACTTTCCTTACGGATACGAATCATCTCTCTTTCGTTTACATACTTAAAAAAGCCTTCAATATTTTTTTCTCTTACTTTCATATCTACCTTAAAAAATTCCTAAATGTTCTGTATACCAACGAGGAGTATCACGCTTAGTCCAGACGGCAAAATGTTTCTCTCCTACATAATAATTTCTATATGCTTGTATAGGGTCATTAGTTACTTTGTACTCATCTGGCATACATTGTGGGTGTTGTTGTAGCCCTTTACTTTCTATATTAGGTCTAGTTAAAGAAAGTATTACATCAGCTGATTTATGGTTACAGCTCCTATCGTACCTCCAGCAAAACTCTTCATTTAAATAAATAGCAAAGTCTCTAAGCCACTCCCAGTTTTCCAAACTGTCTGAAGCCCATAAAGTACAAGGGTGTTTAGCATGCACAGGTTTGTATGGAGCGTCTTGATAATTATTCCAGAGTGCTGTACAAAGCATCTGTGCGGACTCAAGTATCATTTTAGATACATGCTTGTCACAGTGCATCTGTGCGGCAGTTTTTATATCTTTATCTAAAACAAATATATTCATATATTTAGTTTACTTTACTTGTAAAGTAAAAGTATAGCAATTAAATACCACTTCTAAAAGTCATGTTTATCCTCTCACCAGCTGGTACTTTAATATCTGGTATACCATGAGTAGCTCTCATCTGTGATTTACCATCAAAGACTAAAGCATCCCCATGTTCTAATAAATAATTCTCAGTAGTATAATCAAGTAGGTGTAATGCCTGAATAACTTCACTAGTATTTGTAGACTTTTTAATGTCAGCGTTATACTCTCTCCACTCAAACAGGCGAGGTGCACCAAATGATATAGATATTACTAAGTCGTCTTCTGTAGGTACTGTGTCGGTGTGGTGATTCAATCCTTCACCATTAGTAGAATAATACCCACACAGGCAAAACGTAAAGTTTACATCTTTGCCCAATATAGTACCAGCTAATTTTTCTGCTTTCTTTTTGATTGGTATCATAAAGTCTTCAGCTCCCCAAGGTTCAGGATCCATTAATTTACCAGCATACTCAAACACACCATCGCCAAAACCACGTGTTGGTCTGCCTATAATTTTACCACCCCCATAATCTCGTATTACAGGTGGATCCCAAAAAGTAAACTCTGGGTCAAAAGAATCAAAATATTTTTTAAAATTAAGTATCATTAGAATATAAACTCCCTTCTTGTTTTACCATTTACTAAATGTAAATTATTTTTAGTTCTAGTTACACCGACATAAAAAGTTCTACACTCATTATCAGGGTTAGTGTATAACTCATCGTATGACCTACGAGCCATGTCAGACAAAATAACCACGTTCTCAGACTCACCGCCTTTTGAGGCATGGATAGTATTCAACCTTATTTTAGACTCAGACAGTTTCTCATTATTACGCAAACAAGATATAAGATATTCTCTTTGAGTATTTCCTATGAGCTTGAAACATTCATGCCAAATAGTGTCTACCATTAAACCATACACACGCTTTAGATCCTGTATTGAAAGCATCTCATCACCTACAGCAGTCTTCAAAGTTTTAAAACCTCTACGAACTTCTTTACCAGCTCTCATGTAACCATATATTTTTCGTATCTTGTCAGCCTGAACTCTTTCACCTTTTCTCAACCTTTCCCAGTCAAGTATGGCATTGAGTAATATAGGAGACACAGATGGCTTACTATTTTTCTCGTAAACCTTACCCACCTTTCTTAAATGTTCTTCAACCTGTGTCAGTAAGTAATTATTTCTAGCTAAAACTAACCACTCACCGACCGACATATCAATGTGTTCAAAACTAACATGTCTGTTTACAGTGCCTTCTAAACTTCTAGGTTCCCAAACCTTTTCTTTTCTATTACCTATCCTTTTGACTATTCTTAACGCCACGTCATGTACTTTACGAGGAACTCTGTAAGATTGTTTTAAGTAGGTTAACTTACCTTCTAGATTTATAAACTGATTTACATCAGCCCCTGCCCACTTATAAATAGCTTGGTCATCGTCACCAGCTATATAAACATGCTCAACACCTTCTGCTAACTTAGCTACACACTGCCATTGTAAAGCTGATAGATCCTGTGCCTCGTCTATAATTAGTACCTCGAGTTTAGGTTTATCTGGCGATGAACAAAACATATCAAGCATATCTGTGTAATCTATTAAAAAGTTGCTTTGCTTAAATGCTTTATAATTCCTTACAAACCAATCAAAGTGCATAAAACTTATGTCAGGTGCAGATTCATTCCAAGCACTACGATAATCTTGTAATTTATTTCTAGCCATATTTTCTAGGAATAACATTTCATCACCACTACTACTGAGTGACATTAAGTTTTCACCGTCCCAAGCTGAGTTTATCTTCTCTCCTATTTTTATACTAAGGTCTCTAAGATCACTTCTAGCTAATACATCATTTTTATTAAAACCTAGCCAACGATAACAAAGAGAGTGTAGTGTCCTAAAATATGGTAAATCGTCAGGACTATAATCAAACTTATCCATGGCTCTGTCTAGTGCCTCGTTTGCTGCTTTTTTAGTAAAAGCTAAGTAACCAAGCCTATCTGGAGGAGTACCTTTTTCTAAATGCTCCTCAACTTTTGATAAAAGGTACGTTGTTTTTCCAGTTCCAGGTGGACCAAGGACGACATTCCAAGTCATATGCCCCCCTCATCAAATATCTGTGTGGGTAGGGCAACTTCTTCACCATAATCAAACTCAGGTATAGACCAAAGATTAACACCCCTACCCTTCATATTCACAAACTTATGTTCAGCTTTCATGTCCCTTAGCTTAGAGGCTATGCGATTAGTTTCTAGTTCAGTAAATCTGTGCTTAACTAAATATTCTTTTAAGTCTTTAATCCTAAAAAATGTTCTACCTTCCTCTGTAAAAGGCTTACCTAAAAGTATTTCTTCTTTAGAGTTAGCTTGTGCCATATCGGTACAGAAGGACTCTAGTAACTCATTAAATTGACCATCAACAGATATGTCGTTACTCACCTCTATAATCTCCATACCGTTGTCCATAAGGTTCTGTATAAGTGCCTGCCAACCTCTATCATTCATACGTGGGGGCATAATATTTAATGTCTCCATACACACCCTTTGAAACTTTATTTGATTTTGTAACTGCTCAGTGCTAAGCTCTAGACGTTTGTCATCGATAGATAAAAACCACAGTGGTGGCTTTGAGTCAAGTTTAGCTAAACTAGAGAATGTTGGGGCTGCTCCACCACCACCTACCCCAAACTTACAGGTTCTGCACTTAGCTACATTACAATAAGACTTAATAGGTTCATCAGAGCATTTATAGTTATACTCTTTTTTCCTTAGTGTGCTTATGAGTGTTAAAACTTCCTGTGCTGGCAGAGGTGGACTCACATATTTTCTGTTATAATCTTCTATCTCTGTTTCCCATTTTTCTGGGTTAGCTTTTTTCAAATAAACCCCTACATTAAATAGTCCATTATTTCTTGTACCTTGCGGGAAGCCTTGTTTTAGTAAAACCTGTAAACAAGGTGGACCATCCTTTATATCATCTAGAGTGGGTATATCTAGGTTTAATAATTCTTCATGTGTGATAGATCTTTTTTCAACAAACTTAATAAAACCTTCTACAGTCAACGCTTTACCTTTTTTATCAAAAGCATACCTGAGTGAAGTATCTCCTTCAAAATAAGGCATGTTTAACCAACTGCCTATATCTCCTCTATCAACTAAAACTTCTCTTTGTTTAGGGAATATTTCTACACCACCATATCCTAATCCTGCAGCTATCTCTCTTAATTTATCTTGCATGTCACCAGCAGGGGCTTTTTCTTTTAAGAAGCAGTACACATGTGCACCACCACTTTTACTCCTACAGACTACCAGTGGTAGTTTAAATTCTTCTATCTTTTTTACTAAGGCTTCTAAGTTTAAAGAGTACAAGTCAATGTCAATCGCTCCCCACTTTACGCAGTTTTCTTCGTCAATAGGTATGATACCAAGCCCTTCTTGACCCTCTAAATGTTTTTGCCAATGTTTAAGGTTTGCTCCTACAGTCTTTATAGTTTTAGCAGTGCCTTGAGTTTTTTGACCTGTAGATGCTATACCAACAGTAAAACTACCATGAGCCCTATTTGAGCCGTGAAAGATCCCGTACAGTTTTTCTGCTGTTTCCAATTAATTTCTCTTTTATTGTGACAGGGGGTAAAGGCTTGATATTAATAAACCCCCTGCCAGTGTGGGTTTTAGAATGGAGTGTCTTGTCCTCCTTCCATTTTGACTGCACCAGCGTTTATGCTTAACGCAAACTCTTTTGCTGCCTCGTAAAACGAAACTTGATCTTCTGTGATTGGACCTACTAATTCAATATTCCAACCAAACCAAGTACCCTTATCGTTTGACTCCTGTACAGTTTTTAGTCTGTAAGTATGACTATATGATGGCGGAGTAAACATTCTTCCATCACCAGCTTTTACTTTTAGACTAGCCATAACTGCGTTCCAAGTTCTTGACTTTTTCAACTGAGTTCCTGCCATAGGAATCATAACCTGTTGAAAGGAGTCTCCACTTAAAACTAAGGCATAATGTGTAGCAGACGTTTGAATGTAGTTACCGTTCTCTAACACATCAGCTCCCCTGTCATCCTTTTTAGTTTGACTAAGGATACTTTGATCCATGTGTTGTTGAACTAAACCACCACCAGTCTCACGTGGCTGCCACTCTAAGAATAATCTCCTGTAAGAAACTGGTAATACTATACAACCCTCTTCTTCAGGAAATACTTCTTTTGAAACAGTATTGGTAATATCACCAGCTACTGCACCCTCGATGTACTTACCGTCTTTCTTCATTACTTCAGGGCTAGTAGCCTGTAGTATTTTTAAACGAGGTATAGTTACATCATCAGCAGTTATATTTTCAAGTCCTGCTCCTGCATCCTCAGCAAACATAGAGGCAGTAGCTAGGGCAGTCTTTTCTTTTTTAACTACTTCTTTTTTTGATGGCTCAGTAGCAGTATCATCTACCGCTTCTGCTGTCGCACTTTTATTGGTCATTTTTTCACCTTTTAAATTTAGTTTTGCGACCTACATATACATTAAAGGTATCTAAGGGGAGGTCGGAACCCTTTTCTACCTGCTCTCTAACGACAGCTTTTAAGGTCATAGGCTCTACCCATTTTTTCTGGTTGAGCATATAACCTTTATTTTCTAAGTCGTCAGCAAGTTCGTTAGCGTTACTGTCTTCTCCTTTAGCAAAGTTGACAGAAACAGTGTTCTTAATAATATCACCTAAACCATTTTGTTCAAGGTAGCGAAAACATTCATCTCGGTTATCTTCAGTTATCCTAGCAGAGTAAAACCTTTGTATCGATACAGTTGTGCCATCAGTAGTTTTAATCTCTGAGACTCCTGATTCTTCTAATAAATTAGGTATTTCATCCTCACTAAGTTTTTTAAACTCGTCTTTTTTAGCAGATAACTTTTTTTCTAAAGCATCAATCTCTCCCTCGATTTTCTCGAGGTTTTTTACTGCTTGGGATATACTTGATACGTTTTGAACTTCTAGTTCGGTGGTGCTATCTTCTTCTAATATTTTATTTATATTTGTCATAATTTTCTCTTTTTACCTTTTTAATATGGTTCACTAATTAAGTAAATAAAAAATTTATGAATAATGGTGGTGTGTCGACTTCTAGGAGAAATAATCGGAGTGATTCTGACTTTAGATATTATCAAGGCATCACCACCACTACCTAAACTATTTACTATTTAACTATACTAGAGATAAACTTTTAATAAAAGTACGTTTACGCAAAAAATGGCTAATATGCTAATATGTTGCTAAAATAATACCTATAACCACAGTGTTTACAGATATATTAGCCAGACTATTATTACGTTATTGGTATCTTAGCGTCGATAAATCGTGCATTATCGTTTATATTTAATTTACTTATTATATAGTTACATATATGGAAACAGCTTTATTTAAAACACAACCGTATCAACATCAATTAGAGGCATTGAACGCTTGTAAAGACAAGAGAGAGTACGCTTTATTTATGGAGATGGGGTGTGGTAAATCAAAAGTAGTAATTGATGACTTTGCTAATTTATATAGAGAGAAAAAAATTAATGGTGTTTTAATCATAGCCCCTAAAGGTGTATACGATAATTGGTATAGTAAAGAAATACCAGCACACCTACCAGATGACATAGACTACAACATATTGAAGTGGTCACCTGCTGGTACTCAAAAGAACAAACTAAACCTTGAACGTATTTTAATGGAGTCTAACAGGCTACACATCTTTGTAATGAATATTGAAGCACTTAGTACCAAAAAAGGTACTGATTTTGCTGTTAAGTTTATAAACAATAAACAAAGTATGTTTATTATTGATGAAAGCACTACAATAAAAAACCCATCTGCTAAAAGAACTATGAATGCAGTTCGGTTAGGTAAATACGCTGAATACAGAAGAATCCTGACAGGTTCTCCTGTTACTAAAAGTCCACTAGATTTATTTAGTCAATGTATGTTTCTTGATCCCTCGTTACTTGGTTTTAGTAGTTACTACGCTTTTAGGTCTAGGTATGCTGACTTGATGGAACAATCAAGTGGTGGTAGGGTGTTTAAGGTAGTTAAAGGTTACAAAAACTTAGAAGAGTTAAATGAGACTTTAAAAACATTTAGTTTTAGAGTACTGAAAAAAGATTGCCTTGATTTACCAGACAAGATTTATTTACGCAGAACTATTGAGATGACTGATGAGCAGAAAAAAGTTTATAGAGATATTCAAAAAAATGCTCAAGCAGTATTATCAGAAGGTAAGGTTACTATTAATCATATAATTACACAGATTATAAGACTACACCAGATAGCTTGTGGTTTTGTAAACACTGATGAGGGTTTGACTAAAGAATTAAAATCAAACAGGTTGAATGAACTTTTAGAAATACTAGAAGAAGTAGACGGTAAAGTTATTATCTGGGCTAACTACAGACATGACATCAAAAAGATTGTTCAGTCTCTACGAGAAAGGTACGGTTCATATTCAGTAGGTGAGTATCATGGAGATATTGAACAAGCTGAAAGAGAAGAAACACTTACTAGGTTTCAGGACATGGACGACAAGATGCGGTTCTTTGTTGGTAATACACAAACTGGTGGTTATGGTATAACTTTGACTGCTGCTAGCACCGTTATTTATTATTCTAATAATTACGATTTAGAAAAAAGGTTACAATCAGAAGACAGGGCACACAGGATAGGGCAGAAAAACAATGTTACATACATAGATATTGTTTGTGAAAAGACTGTAGATGAGAAAATAGTCCGTGCTTTGCGTTTAAAGCAGTCAATAGCACAAACTGTCCTTGGAGAAGAGACATGGAAGGACTGGTTGACCTAGAAGGAACGTAAAACGACTGTAAGGAAAAACTTTATTATCTTAGGGAAAGTATTAACTAGGTGTGCTTAGAGGACAGGGTGTCCGTTTATGAGTCCCTTTTTCGAAAAAAAGGTAAAATTATCTCATGTCTGGCATATTAAACCTATATTTAGGCATATTATTCATTGGGTTGTTCATATTTATTGATCTTTCTACGTTTACATCAGCATCAATAGGTGCAGCAACTGGTACGTCTTGTGTTGACATGTTATCTTCATCTTTTTCCATATCGTCATCACTGACTCTAGGTGTAAAGAAATCTGCAAACATACTTTGCCTAGCTAGTAAATTAAGTAAATCTTGACTACCACGTGGGTTGAAGTTCATTCTAGGATTTACTAGTGATTGTATGCCAGGAGTTCTATTAAACATTCCCATCAAGTTAGCTATGCCACCTCTACTTGTAGTTGGTAGCATAGGTCTGTTCATAGGTATCAACGGTTGTATATTACCAAACTGTTGGTTTCTCAAAAGATTAGCTATGCCCATCATCATATCTTGTATTTTAACTTAATTAGTGGTGGTCTGACTAGACCTCCTGATTTTAACCTCAAAACATCCCCTATATTAGTTAGGTCTTTTTCTAAAGTAGGATCTTCTTTACCTTCTATATCATTTGCTGACTCTCTGTAAAATACCCTACCTAATGCTCTAACTACAGCTCTAGTTCTTGGGTCTCTGACAAATTTATCTTTCATCAATCTTTTGTATAACTTGTCTGGGTCTAATAATAGATCTAAGTCTCTTTGCCTAAACATCATAGAACCGACCATTTTAACAGCAGTCATGATACGACCTTCTCTAGTAAACATACCAACTTGTGCCCTAGCTATTGAGTTTACAGCTTTGAATAAGGCATAGTCACCTTGAGCTAAACCCTTGCCTGTAGGATCATCAAATACTTTGAGTCTTGTGTTAATGCTTTTCATTTTAGGTACAAAATCATCACCGTACCATTGGGTGAGTTGTGTCCTATAATCATCAAGGTATGCATCAAGTTTAGTAGAATCAAATACTTTGTCACCTTGTGGTGTTGTCTTAGATGTTTTTTCTAATATGTCATTATATATGTTAGATCTAACAGACTCAACTATGTCAGCGTTTGCTGTTTTATCATCTGTTAATATCCTAAATAATCTACCTGATTGTGTGATATTGTCTGGTTGCCAAAAACTACCAAACCATTTTTCAGGATTTTCAAGCACACCAGCCTTAAATAAAAATGGCACACCCTCTTCACTAACAGCAATATTTCTTAAATTATTTAATCTTTCAAGGTCTTTTTCAAATACTTGACTAGCTTTATTAACACTGGTTAAGTCCGCTATTTCATCTTTAGTAAATATTAAGTTCTCTTCTTTGAATAAGTCTTTGTTTGTTTTAAAATAATCTTGAAAAGCTGTAGGACTTTTAGGCACTACATTACCTGCTTCATCAACATTAAACACATTGTCAAATAAATCTTTTTTGATCGCTTGTTTAAAACTTAATGCTAGTTGTATACCTTTATTATCTGCGTCACTTAATATTTCTTTCATAAAAGCAGGAGATGTTAGTATTTGTTCTCCGCCTTTACCTGTGATAGTACCACCTTGTGTGATAAACTTTTTAACTCTGTTAAAAGCATCAACTGATCCTACTTTGACTTCTCTTGTAGTAGCATCATTAAGCACTCTGGTAATATCACCTATGACGCTTCTTCTATAGATTGCATTAGCTTCTTCGTATGATTTTTCTATACCTTCTATTTGTTTAAACTCATTTTCTAAGCCAAGATTTTTGTAAGTTCTTTTTTGAGTTCTTATGTGTGCGTTTAGTAAATCAGTATACGCTTCTATAGCAGTAGCATCACCAGCTGCATATGCGTCATTGAGTCCTCTTCTTATTTCTGACAAGTTATTTCTAAAAATCTTCTGGCTTATTTTAGGAGACTCTTGAATTTTATTAACTATATTATTAAAACTTCCTGCAAGTTTTTTGTCAGAAAAACCTTTAGTAAGATCACGGTTTATTCTTTCAGCTACTTTTTCAATACTACCTGATCCACCTGCTTTAAGATCAAATACTTGACTTTTTCCAAGTTTAGGAGATTTTATAGCATCATCAAATGCTTTGTCTAGCTCATCATATTTAGCTCTTTCAAGTTTGATAAAATCATTTTGTAAATCTCTAGTAAGGTCAGACACATTAGCGTCAGGGTTATCTAATATACTAGTAAAGGTTTGATTACTTTTAGTTTTAAAGTTATCTATGTCTCTTTCTATACTTACCATCCTAGGCGAAGTTTCAACAGCTTCAGTCACAGTTTCTTGTAACTGTCTACCACTAATGTCTCTAGTAGCCCCTTCTTCTAGAGCCTGACTAACGCTCAAATCTTCATCAGCAAAGGCTTCATCTAGTTTTTCTCTTTGTATTGTTTTCTGTTCAGATACTTTCTCTCTAAGTTCTGGTCTAGAGTCTGGTACGTTTATTTCATCTATAATTTGCTGTTGAGTACCAGAAGGCACAGAAAGAACTATCTTACTTCCCATTTGTTCTCCTCTCTCAAGTATTTGTGGAGAAGTGTAAACACTGGTAGATAAACCAGACTCTTCAGCTTCACTAGCTACTTTTTCAAATGACTCTATAAACTCGTCTTCATTGATACCTAAAGGTGCACCACCAGCTTTAGAAGCTAATGCTGCTAATTTAAATATAGTAGTGGCACCGACACCAAAAGCTGCAGTCATACCAGAGTCTTTTATAGCTGAAGTTGTAGTATCATAATCAGAGGGTAAGTAACCTTCTTTAACCATGTTATCTAAAACATTTTGTCTGTACACATAAGTGCCCAGTGCTTCGCCAAGTATGGTTGTAACATAAGGGTCGCTCAGTTTAGCACGTCCTTTAGTAAGGAATGCTGAACCTAATCCTGCTAAATAACCACCAACACCACCAACTATTTCAAGGGACAGTGGTTCGATAAATGATCTAAAATCACCGTAGTTTATTCCAGGAGGGTTGACTGGTTTCCTTTTGTTATTATCTTTAGGGTCATTAAAAGTGAACTCAACTGTACCTGATCTGTCTAGCTTAACATCATAATCATAATCCTCTGGTATGTCAAACTCTTTAGTATAGTTTTTACGCAACATAGCGTCAACAGCGTCTATCCTAGTTTCATTATCAATATCTGTAGGCAGCAATTGATATAACCTAACTACGTTATTACCTGCTCCACCAGTGTAATCAATGCCTAAAAATTCACCTTTAGCTCTGGGTGAAACATCTTGTAACATATCTTGTGAGTAAAAAAATGGATCACCAGCCTTAAAACCTTCGTCAACTGCTTTTTGATAACTATCTAAAACACCCCTGCCTTCGGGAAACATTGGGTTAGGTTTAGGGTCATACCCGAAGGCTTTGAGTTTTTCTTGTTCGTATAATCTTTCTGCTTCACTCTGTGTGCCTGTATCAACACTAGGTTGACTTAAAAAATCAAACATCAAGTTAGGGTCTTTTATAACATCTTCTTTAGTTATCGGCACCACTAGCTCCTGATCTTTCTGCATAATACTTAGTAAAACTTTTTATAGCTGCTTCACTAATTCCCAAGTTTTTAAATGTTTGTACTAATGTTCTAAATTTATCAAAATCACCACCTACATTATCAAAGTGTTGTTTGTATGTTTTGTTTCCTAACCGTACATCATCAAGTGTAGAAGCTGCACTTACGGCATCAGTGTCTCCAGGATTGACGCTTAGGAAAGTTGTTATAGGTTGTGCATTTTCGTTACTTAACCTTTCTCTTTGTCTTTCTATTCTTTGATAAATATTCAATGAATTAGGGTCAGTGATTGATATAGGTCTGTTATAAAGTGCGTCTCTTTGTTCCTTCATTAATTCTCTGAAACTTTTACCGTTTGGTGCTGGAGCAAAGCCCATGGACATATTATCATAATATTGATTAAAAGTTGATTCGAGTCTATTTATGGCATCGTTTTCAAGCCTGTCTAGCACGGTGAATAATTGTTCTGAACTAGTAGCATCTGCACCTATTTGTTTCATTTGATAAACTAAATCTTTGTCAGAAATGTCACGACTTCTTTGTCCTAGTAACATAGCGTTAGCTAGTGCTAGTCTGAATTGTGCTGCTTGTAGTTCACTTCTTTTAATCCTTGCATTTTTTAAAGCACTAGGACTAAACCCAAACATATCATTGAAGCCACCTGTGTCAAAAACTTCTTTAAACATTTTATCATAGCCTACATCTTCGCCTTCATCTCTTTCACCATTACCGTTTTTATCAATAAATAACCTGTTATATCTATTTTTATTACTAGGTTTAAAATTATTTTTGTTACTTAAAAATGATGAGGCAGCATTGATCTCATCAATAACTCTTTGTACACCTGAAACTGCTGCACCAGCAACACCAAACACTACATCACCACTTTCTATAAGTTTTTTAACTCTATCGGCTGTGTCTAAAACTATAGAAGCCCCTTCGTATGTGTTACCAAATTTATCCTCAAAAGGTTTAATAGTTTGTCTTGCATTCCTAAGTGAACTGCCAGCTGTGCCTCCACCTGTTTCTACAATTAGATTACCATTTTCATCAGTAGATATAGACATCCCAGTTTCTTGTCTAACATATCGTGGGTCATAAGCATCTGATTTAGGGTTTAACACATTACGGCTTACATATATTGGTCTACCAGTTTCAGTGTCGGTAGCTGGCACTTCAGCAAAAGTTTTTATATTAATTTTTTCACCATCTTTAATTCTTGCGTCAATGTTTGCTTTGCTATCATAACCTAAAAAATTATCACTCTCATCGTAAAAAGCAACTTGGTTTTTTAACGTATCACCTTTTTCTATTCTAAAACCTATTTTTCTCAAATCATTAGCTTGAGCTTGTGTTAATAAATGAACACTAGAGCCACCTTCTGCTGTTAATGTAAAATTATCTAACTTAGTATCAAATTCAGCAGAGTATGGTCTAAAATTTATCCCTGCATTATTAAGAAGTCTTTTGTTTGACTCAGTAAGATATTGCACACCCGACTCTCCATCAATTATAAAGGGGTTAGTTTTTTGTGTCATTAATTGTTTTTTAATAGCTTGTTCAGTTGATATATCACTTAACGCTAACTGAGTAGCAAAATTATCAATGGTCTTTTTTCTATCTAATTTAAGTTTTAATAAGGTATCACCATACCTATCTTTTTCAGCTTTGTCAGCAGTAACATACTTAGTAAAAGCCTTAGTTAATGATGAACCCCAATCATCACCATCAGCACCAGATTCTATAAGCGACATACCAGCTACTAAATAAGGCATCGCTTTATCAGGTGTTCTAACAAACTGACTATAGTCGTCATCCCCTATAATTATGGAGGCAGCATCTCTGTAAATATTCATAGCTTTTTTTCTATCCTCAGGTGAGTCACCTAGTAAGTCTATAATACTAAGATTAGCTTGAAGTGTTCTCTGTGCGTTATTAATATCGTTAGGATTGCCTGTTTTATTAGCATTAGCTAGTGCTGTACCAGTGTTTGCATCAATGGTGTTTTGTAAATCATCAGTAGGTGTGTTTTCATCTTTACCCATAATACCTAATTTATTAACAGTATCCACTATTTCTTTTTCTATGAGCGGTGCCTCTAATGGCATACCTTGTGTATTATTTGTGAGTGATCTTATACCTTCATCTGCTAAATTACTTAAACTTTTACCTGTTGATAAGTAGTTAGATAGTTCAGGTCCAAACTGAGCTAAGTCAGATTCACTCAGTGGGTCTAATTTATTAGTAGTCGGTGGAGTAGTAGGACGGTCCATGAGACTTTGTAACTGTTCAAAATTTAAGCCTGTTTGTATACTTACATTGATAGGATCAACACCTTGTGCTAATAAACTTAATGCTTCAGACTCAGGTGTATTACCTAAATTAAGTGTAGGATTAAAAAGACCTTGTAAATTATTTATAGCCATAATTTACCCCATCTGAAAATATCTATCATCAATAGTTTGTGATGTTCCAGTGTTAGGAAGTGTAGGTCTCATGTTATTTAAAGTAAATTCTGCAGGTCCACTCACTGCCCCTCTGTTAATATTTTGTGCTTGGTTAGTCAAGTTTGCATATGGGTTATTTAACATACCATATCCTGCTATTAAAGTACCTAAACCTTGCATCAATGGATTACTGCCACCGCCTTCGCTTGTAGTGGTTGCTTGTGTTTGTGAACCTAAAGCTGGGGCAAACCCTGCTCCTATTTGACCTATCTGACCTATAGTTTCTAATGGTAAGTTATATTGGCCAACAAAATTACTAAAGTCAAGATCTAATCCACGTTGATCTTGTGCTTGTTGTAAAGCTCCTACTGTGCCTAACCTGTTAATATCAGTGCCTACTAGGTTATACATTCCTGTACCTAAATTACTTAAATTACCAGCACCGCTGAACAATGTGTCAGCTAGGCTACCACCTAAACTACCTATACCACCAGCTACATTACCTAACGTAGCACCAAGGTTAGTGCCTAGTGTACCTAATCTAGCACCTATGTCACTTTCAAATCTACCTATACCAGATAGTAACTGTGCTTCTCCTAGCCTTCTTCTTTGTTCGTTTTCAAAAGCTCCTTGTGCTAATTTAGTAGCTCTGTCAAATGCACCAGACCTGAGTGCTGCTATCCTATCAGTAGCCCCTTCACCAAATTTTTCGGCTAGTTCTTCACTACTGAGCCTAGCCCTACTACCACCAAACGCACCACTGCCCACAGCTCTTGCTCTATTAGCTATATCAGCAGTAGAAAATTGTTCTCCTATATCTTCTAGTGTTTTATCTATAGTTTCTTCTAGGTAAGGATTAGTAAACTCTAGTGCATCATCAATACTAAATCTGCCACTAGCACCACCTGCGACATCTGCTGCTGATCTGAGTGTATCAAGTCCTGTTCTAGCTGCATCTTGTCCTTCAACTATAGAAGCTGTAGTTAGGTCGGGTATAGCTCTTAATAAATTTTGAGCTTCTTCTATACCACTAGCCCCACCAAGTATGCCTTGATTATAAAGATTCTCAGCAGAATCAAAAAAGGGCATATAACTACCACTACCTTCTGCTGCTAGTCTAAATGCTTCTAGTTGTGCAGGTGTAAAGTCTGCTATCCTATCACCTCTATATGTGAAAGGTGTAGCTCCAGGAGTGCCCATAGTTAAGAACCTATTAGCTAGTTCTTGATTTAATAAAGGTAAAATACCTGCTATACCTGCTTCTTGGTCACCAGCGAAAAAATCTTGTAGATACTTCGGTGGTGCTGTTATTGCAAACTGTTCTGCTGTTTCTGACATTATGCTCTACCTATTCCCATTGATTTAGCTTTATTTTCATTTTTGTTCATAAAATCATAAAGTTTCTTTATACCATTGTCATGATCACCGTCACCTACACCAGCTACAGCTTGTTTAGTCAAAACAAACTCGCCATCTGCTAATATAGCGTTTACAGTATCCTCATCACCAGAACCTTCTGGGTCTGATATATCACCGCCTACGTTTCTTAAATCTATTATACCTCCATCTTTTACAGGTAATACGTTAAAAGTAGGGAAAGGCATGGCTAATTGCTCTTCATCATCGTCTAATATTGGTACTAAACTACCATCTGGCATCTGTGTAAATCCAGGTACAGGACTCATGACAGGGTTATTTATCAATTGATCTCTAGTAGTTAATCCTCTTGACATGTAATCGCCTAATTGTGGTGTGTCAATAAATTGTGGAGCACTGCCTCCTGATCCACCACCACCTATGTCACTTAACGATGTTAAGCCTAGTGCACCTAGCCCTGCATATTGTAGTGGGTTAGCTCTAAGTGCGTTCATTGAAGTAGTGAATGTGGGTACATCACCTATAGGATTAGCTCCCATCATTTGTGCACCACGTGCCACGAAGTTTTGCACATAACTTCCTGGACTTCCAGGAGCCATACCAGATGCAGCTGCAGAAGTAGCTTGACCAAAGTTAGCAAAAGGGTTAGTAGAAAAACCTCCACCGCCTTGTATGCCTACACCTTGTATAGCAGAAGTAGCTAAATATGCTTTAGCAGCAGACCGAGCTACATCCCCTATCTGTACTTTTTTACCTCTTTTAACAACTTCACCTACTGCACCACCAGCAGCAGAACCAGCTGGACCACCAAAAATAAACCCTATAGTAGCACCGATCTCTGGTGCATTACGCTGTATAAACCCACCAAACCTTTCAAATATTGTTTTGTATTCACCTATGCCTGTAGAGGGATTAATTTGGTTAGCATCATTACCTACAATGTAAGTATTTAAATTCATGTCATTTTTCATGAACTCTTGAAATAACTTTCTTTTAAATACAGGGTCATCAGCCAAAGGTTTAGGTATTACTATTTCTCCAGGAGTTAAGTGTCCTAGCATAGTGTCACCACCTCTACCTAATGTTGCTATACCTTGTAGATCCATTAGTTACCCTTAGTTACTTTCTGTTGTTTCTCATACGTTCTTAAACCAGCCATACCTAACATAGCCATTAATATAGTAGACAGTTGACTAAAGTCAAACTCAGGTAAAGCTACTTGTAACCCTGCTATACCTAAAGCGAACTGTAGCATGGGAGCTAAAATAAAATGATAAAGCATAGCCAAACTACATACCCAGCCGACAGATGGTCGCCACCCAGCTACAAACCAACTTTTACTCGCAGCTTCAATCTTATTGACTTCTATCTGTGCTAAGTTAGCAGTTTGTAATTGTGTCTTGAGTTCATGCTCAAGTTGCATTTTTAAATTTTTGTCAGGTACAAATTTACCCAACACCTTATCGGCTATACCGATTACTGAGTTTGTTATAGGATCGCTCATCTGAATTTAGTTGTTTTTCTTCTATTGTTCATTACAGCACCACAACCTTTGTGTTTGCTTTGTTTAAACTGACCACCTCTAGACATATTAGCTGCGACAGCTCTGCCTCTTTTTCTTTCGTATGAACTTAGCTTACCGTCTTTGTTTAGATCAGCCTTTTTAGGATTAAATTTATGTTCACCACCGTGTGACATTTTTTTCTTTTTCTTTTTACCTAATAAATCAGCGTCTGCTTTTCTAGCACCACCTTTACCAGTAGCAAAAGATCTTACACGTCCACAACCCCATGAGTGTGAAGATTGTCCAGGACGTGAACCAGAACTAAAGTAAGCTCCTTGTCCTCTTTTGTAAACCTTGTTTAATGTTGAAACAGATTTACCACTACTTTTTGCGTACTTTTTTACGCACGCTGGTACGCTTCCGCCCTTTTTTAGTTTTAGCTTTTGCATCCTTTGCTCGTGATTTTTCTACAGCCTCATAATCAGCTTTAGTCATTTTACCCGAAAGATATTTTTTACGTGTTTTTAAAATCTCTCGCTCACGTGCAGCAGGGTTTTTAGCACCTTTTAGGTATGCTTTAGGAACACCCTTTCTGGTTTTATTGACTTCAGGAAATTTTCTTCTCATAAATTTTACCTACGATAGCCAATAAATCATTTTGTTCCATAGTATGCTTTAACAAGTTTACCTTTTTTGTAACTAGTTGTATATTTTTTTTAACATACTTGCCTTTAGGTTTTATTCTATCAATAGAGACATTAGTATCACTTCCACCATTAATCCTATCATAAGTTAATAGCATACCTGTAAGAGCACATTTACCTTCTTGTTCATCCCATATTTCATATAAATCTTCAGGTATTAATGACCATTTAAGCCCTTGTTTTTCTCTTTTATTCCTTAGTTGTACAAACAAGTTTTTTAAATATCTATAGTGTGACCTAGTTATGTTTTTAACTTTTTGTTTCTGTCTACAAACATCACATACATTTTTACCTAACTCAAACCTATCTGTTTCATTTTTACAAGTTTTACAAACTTTATGAATCATAAATTAATGCTTATGTCGCCATTATTTACATTAGTGACAGTAACTTTACCTAAACTACTGACCATTAAAAAATTCTTTTGTTCTTCTAACTGCATATCAATGTTATACCATGCAGTGCCTGACCATACTTGTAGTTTTTCTAAATCTGTGTTAAAAATAATACTTCCAGGATTAAAACTTATTACGTTTCTTTCTAAGGTAGAAAATTGATCAGTATTGCTTGGGTCAAACTCACCAAGGTTGATTTCTAAAATTCTTATTAATCTGTTGTATAAGTCAGCACTAACATCGTCATTAAGTGCTAAAGGCAGGTTTGTTTGTAATAACTTTGCCATTATCTTCTGCCATCGTTTTTGAAGTCTACTCTAGTAGCACCAACACGCCAACCAGTGCCTGTGTTACCAGATACATCGTCATCATCTGATTCAACCCTTAACACAAACTGCCTACCTCTTGCTCTTATATCAGCTTTTTGTGTGGTAGGACTTATTGAAGTTGTTGATCTAGTAGTTAGTGTATCTCCTGGAAAATTTCTTGTTTTAGTTACTAAATTTATTTTATTACCACCACTAGTATTTAAAAATTTAACATCTGGAATGAGTCTATTAACAAAACTAAATTGTTCTCCATCTTCTAAATCTAAGTCAGAAGATTCTATAAAAACTCCTGTCATTGGACTGCCATCATCATCAAAACCAGTTTCATGCTCGTATAAATAAGTTGCTCCTGTAGCTTGTGGATAATCATACACTCCTTCATCAATCCAAGCGTGTCTAACTAATTGACCGTAAGTCCAAGTATTTTCTTCATAATTATATAGTACATACCTGTCAATCTCAGTAGAATTTTTAGAAGGATAATACCAACCTACTTCACTTTTAGCGTTTATTGTAAAAGCAAAAACTTTATATATTTGACTTTTATTTATATCACTAAATACATAATTTTGCACAGTGCAAGGTAGTTTATTCACTGAACCACCATAGATATAAAAATTATCATAACCCATCCAGAATATACCTTTTGGTGTTGTTATAGCTCCCTTGGGGGATACTAAACCAGAGTTTTCATTTATTAAATTTATTCCGAATGTAAAAGGTGGACCAATAAACTGCATACTGTATAATGCTGTGTCTGTCCATATCAAAGTTTCTTGCCTACCTTTTACTGCTCCAACTATTATAGAACCAGATGATAACTGTAGTGAACCTGCTGTATTAGTAGATAATGGCTCGAAGTTAAAAGGATTTTCTTGGTCACTAAAAGCTATATGTAAAGGATCTATAGTTCCTGTTCTAGCTGTTCCAGAAGTATCTATTCTGTCTGCTCCTAAAACTATTAAGTGTCTATCTTTTTCTGAAGTTAAAACTTGTAGGGCTTTAGTAGGAACTAATTTAGCACCACTCTTGTTTTTTAATTCTACTGCCCTAACTGTAGCTAAATAGTTATCAGAAGCGTCCCAATAATAAATACCACCATTACGGATATTTATTACTAAATCTTCTCCATAATTATCATGTGTCCATAACCTTAACTGATTAAGTTCAGAAATAGCAGTTGTTGAACCCCATGTACTATCCCCCCATGCTCCAACACCCCAACCTGTTGAAGCGACATAATCATCAGCTCCATAACTAACTTGTAATGCTGCAGTAGCACTTCCTCCACCACTACCACTATCAGATGCATTAGCTGTTACTGTGTTACCTGAAGTATCTTTCGCTGTTATAGTGAATGTATTAGTGCCAGTAACTGCTAATATTTGATATTCTTGATTTAATACTTCAGCTGTTATTAAACCACCCAAGGTTGTTGCACCAGCAAAAATTACATAATCATTAATTAATGAACCATGTGCAGCAGCAGTGACAGTAATAGTGGATGAAGTATCACTTGCTGAAAAAGTACACGACACAGTTTTTCTTATTGGAGTTATATCGTTAAAAACTGAAGTGCTGCTGTAAAAACTACCACCACTGATATAATATTTTTTAGTTGTCCCTATACCTAGTAATTTACTACCTTGTAAATTCACCCAACTATGTAGTGCTCTAGCTATGCCTGTGTAAGAATCTGTAAATACTTTTACCCATCCACCAAACTTTTCAGGTCTGCCTTTACGAAACCTGACTAAGTTGACATCAAACCAACCGCCTTCGTTATCGTAGTCAGTCCCTTCTCTGTTGATTCCAGGTCTAAATATTAATTTCCTTAAAGCCATAATTAAAATTAAAAATGTTTGTACTCTCTACCGTTGTACATGAGTGTTTGTTTTCTACGAACTGTAGATTTAGTGTATGAAACATGTACCCAACCACTTTGTGGATCATCTTCATCATAAAATTCTAAAATTATATTATCAAAATCACAGTTACGTTTTGTCCACTCTGCTAAATCTCTGTTAGAAATAGTGGGTATTTCTATATCAACAGCTTCACCTTTGACGTGTTGACTAGTATCTTTTGACCCTAATAATCTGTTAAGCTCTAAACTGCGATAGCCAGAATTAGGACTAAAAGGAATATTAAAATTTGTTCGTATGGGTTCAAGAACATTTTCGCATAATACAACTAAATTGTCAAGTATAATTTTATCTTTGACTCTATTATCAATACTATTTCTTTGAGCAGTATGAGATTTCTCAAGCTCTTTGAGTTTAAAGTGTTTTGATAATTTAGTTTCTGGATTAAACATATCATCATTTTAAAATAAAATAGTTTTTAATAAAAAACCCGCTATACCTAATGTGGTGATACCAAAAAATATCAATGCTGCTCTTATAGATTTATTCACGCTACGCACTTCATTTTCTATAGAATCTAATCTACGGTAGTTTTCACGCCACCTCTGTTCACATGCAGCCTCATGTGAGCTTAATCTTTTGTCTACTTCTGTTACTGTTGATCTAGCCATGTTTATTTAGGGGACAAGTATTACCTTTTATAAAAACTTTAAGTGGCATAACACATTTACAAATACTACAAATTTTCATACCTTTATTATACTTATCACAACTATTACAAATATTTAATTTTCTATCTCTTTCAAGTTTAAGTTCCATTACTCAACCATAGAGCTCAACCATTTTTCTCCCTCGGTGAGACCAAGAAAGCTTTTTACAAATTGCACAAAGGCATCTATGTTCGAAGAATCCATGATGCCAATACCTTCGACAACTCTGTTTCTACCTTCAAAAAATACAACAGACGGTACGGTTGTAGGCGCAAAGAAAGGTGTTTCCTCTGTTACATGAATTTTATACCACTTAATATCAGATATTGTAGAAAAAGCATTATTTAAAGTGTTTTCGTTTGTGCTGCAATCAGAACAATCTTGCATAGTTATATATACAGCATGTTTTTGATTAGGGCTTGCAGCTAAAGTAGTTTCTAAATCTTTTAATTCTATCAAAGTCATTTTAATCCTTAGAGCAAACTCGTACTGAAATATTTGAGACAAATGATCCGGGACAATAATATCCCAAGTATTGATACGCCATCCATCCTGCATCTCCGTGGTTAACGCCTGTTTTTCCTACTTCATCACTGGTTTGCACATCTTTTGTGTTAGTTACGCCCTCATCTGAAAAACCGCTTGGACAAGAAGGCGGAGTAGCGTATGTGGCTGACGGTGTGCTTGGTGACCAACACGCAGAACCACTGGGTAGTCCCATGGCTGCTGTATTGCTGTATAGCTTGCCTACGGCTGAATCGCTACTGATAGTATAAACACCGTACTGCCCCGAAGTTAGAGTTATACCAGAAAGACTGCCTATATTGTTGTAAACAGCGGTATATTCTGTTTCTGTTTTTTGAGGAATAAATAAAGCATTACTGCCTGTGTTTCTCAAACCTATCCATCTGCCTAATTCTGGTCTAGAGTTTCCTCCAGAGCCGGGACCATATCTAAAAACATACTCGTCGTTTAAACCTAATTGAAAGAAATCAGGCATTTTTTAGTTCCTCTATTTCTTTTTGTTGTTCTTTCATAGCTTCAACCAGAAGTCCTATCATGTGTCCATAATCTATGTGTTTGTGACCTTTTTCTACGACCAACTCAGGTAAGACTTCTTCTACTTCATTAGCAACTAAACCGATATCTTTTCTGCCTGTATCTTTCCATTTATAGCTAACGCCTCTAAGTGCTTGTACTTTTTCTAATGGGTTTTCTATCGTTTGTATATCTTCTTTTAAAGAAACATCTGAACTGTATACAAAAGAACCTGAATAAATAGCACCAGAATTAGTTATAGAGTCTGTTGTAACAGTGCCATCAAAATATGCGTCTTTAAACTGATAAGAGCTAGAACCCAAATCTACATCATTGTTAGCGTGTGGATAAAACACACCATCAGAAATGATTAATTGACTGTTTCCTCCGCATTGAAACCTTATTGTGTTATCAGTAGAAAAGGTCATGGCTGTATCAGAGTCAGCATCGCCTAACACACCGTCTACGCTTATGTTTCCAACGTTAGTAATATCTGCATCGTTGAAAGATGTAGCACCAAAAGTATTGGCAGCAGCAGTAGAAGTAATACCCGCAGCAGCAGTTATACCGCCACCGTCAGCTATAGTTATAGCATCATCCCCATCGGTGTATTCTATTAAAGGTGTTTTTACACTAGTTGATCCTGTCAAGGTAGGAGCAGTTACTGAATCTGCTGTTACAGAAGAAGTAACTGTTAAATTAGTAGCTGTTGGTGTACCACCAAGAGCTAAATCTTCTAAAGCATCGTAAACAGCAGCACTAGATCCACCACCGTCTGTAACTATCATCTTAGTAGCCCCAGCAGCAACGGCTATGTTTGCACCAGAACCTTGAGAAAAAGTTAATGTGTAACTCGTAGCATTTTCTATTATCCAAACTTTAGATACAGTATTAGGAGCTAAAGTTACGGTACACGCTTGTCCGCCCCCTGTGCATTTTAGGTAAAACGATCTTGCGTCATCAGCTGTTGCATTAGCTAGGGTAATAGTATCAGAAGAAGCATTTGCTATGGCTTCTGAACCGTATTTAAAAGCGTCTGTAATAAGACTTAAATTAGTATTAGTTTGTGTGCCCCATGTACCGTCTTGGTCACCAGTAGCCATTTCCGCTAATCTTAAATTATTATCAAATGTACTTGCCATAATATCCTCAGATTTATTATATTATTAAAACGTAAATAAACATAGTTTAAGCTGCAAACTCTTCCCAATCAGGTGTTTGCGAATCATCTACTTCAGTCCAATTAGGTGTTTGGCTTGTGTTTACCTCACTATAATTAGGTGTTTGCGAATCATCTACCTCTACCCACAAAAATACATTACCCAAGCTGGTTGTAACTTCAACACCTGTTAGTGTTGTATTAGCTGCAGCAGAAGGTGTTACAGTACCTAAAGCAGAAGTAGCACTTTGTCCTGTTGTTATTACGTTAGCTTTACCTATAAAAGTAAGTGTTCCTACAGCTCCAGTTCCTGCTTGCCCCAACGGTGTAACATTAGCTTTAGCGACCACACTTAGTGTGCCTACTGCTAAAGTTGCACTCTGACCTGTTGGAGTTACGTTAGCCTCAGCGTCTACTGTGGCAACTGTAACTGCACCAACAGATGCTGATAATGTAGGTAATGTGGCAACAGCTTGTGCATTCACACCGACACCTGAAACTTGTCCAGTAGCTGACTGACCTGCAGGAGTTACGTTAGCTTCAGCATCAAAACTTAAAGTTCCAACAGATCCTGTGGCTGCAAGTCCAGCTACCCCTATATCTCCACCTGCAACAACAGCTACACCACCTAATGTTGATGTTGCTGATTGACCTGT